>Ga0335078_10000618_pt1 | contig 54690 bp, 52 predicted proteins | sample Lox_Sample_32_FD_206711 | JGI IMG/M metagenome (GOLD analysis project Ga0335078, IMG submission 206711) | Soil microbial communities from Loxahatchee National Wildlife Refuge, Florida, United States - Lox_Sample_3.2 | ecosystem: Environmental > Terrestrial > Soil > Wetlands | place: USA... | reverse complement strand
CCGCCGACCGACAGCACGATCAGGATCTCCTCGGTGGCGTAGGCGACCGAGGACAGCGCGTCGCTGGCGAACACCGGCAGCGCGATCCGCTTGGGCAGCAGCGTGTGACCGAGCCGGTCGCTCTGCACCGGGCGACCGACCAGCAGGCGCTTGACGGTGCCCAGCACCATGGTCATCAGCGCATGCTAGGCCGGGGGCATAGGCCGCGTATAGCTCAGGCCAAGAAATCCCCGGCCGTTTCCGCGCGGGCCGGCCGGCCGGGCTGAGCCCCGCGGCCGGCCGGTATTCCGGCCCGGCATGCCATCCGGCCGATATGATCCGCCGGGCGGCGAATCCCGCAAAAACTATTGACACGGATGCCGCTTTGACGGAACATACGCGACCGGGACGCGGGATCGCCGCTATGACGGCCGGCCCTTCTGCCTGGCTTATCGCCGCGGTGAGCGCGCCGCCCGATAGCGAAGGTTGCGCTACTGCCGGGGTGGCCGGGGCGCCGTTCGAACAAAGTACATGATCACGCCATCCAAATAGGGCAATGGCCTTGTGTCAGTGGCCGGATTGCGCAATGCTGGCACGGCGGTCACAGGCTAACAAATACTGTCAGCGGGAGCATGCGGCTTATGGGTTTGCTCACTGCCGCTCGTCCGCCGTTACACGGCGCGTTCGGCCTGTCCCGTCGAGTGGCGGACCGGTTCGGCTGGTCCGCGGTACCTGGTGCGGCCAACGGTCTTTCCGTGGCGGCCGCCCTCACGCTGGCCGTCGCGGGATGCGCCGGCCCGGCGGCCGTCGCCCTGCCGCACAAGGCCGCGGCCCGGGCATCGCCGGCGGCCTCGCTGGCCGCGGGCGTCGCGCCCAGCGTCCAGGACCAGGTCGTGGCCGCCTACACCGGTTACTGGCAGGCGCTCGGGCAGGCCCTGGACACGCGGGACCCGGCCAGCGCGCGGGCCGTGCTGGCCCGGTACGCCGCCCCGGCCACCATCTCGTCGCTGATCAGCGGGTTCGAGACCGACTGGGCCCGCGGGGAGATCCAGTACGGCAGCCCGGTGCCGCACATCCTGAGCGTGCGGGTCACCGGGAGCCGCGCGGCCGTGCACGACTGCGCGGACTTCAGCAACGCCGGCGTGCAAAGCGCCAGCACCGGCCAGGTGATCGGCGGCCTGGGCAGTCCCCGAGTCAACATGATCAGCACGCTGGTGCTCACCGGCGGCCGGTGGCTGGTCAGCGGTCAGGTTCCGGTGGTGTTGTCATGCGTTCCCTGAACCACGCCGCCCTCCGCGGTGCCGTTCGCAACCGTGCCGCTGCCCGCCGGCCGCTGGCGCGCGGTGCCGCGCGGCTGGGTGCCGGGCTGGCGGCCGCGGCGCTCGCCCTCGCGGTCGTGCTGCCCGCCACCGGCCCGGCGGCCGGGGCGGCGTCCGTGGCCGGGGCGGCACCGGCCGCCCCGCAGGTGGCGGCCGGCGGAGGCTGCCACTACCAGCTGATCAACGGCGTCTACCAGTTCGTGTGCACGAACACCACCGGCGCTCCGGGCGGCCCGGGATCCGGCGGCGGCGGCGGCGGTGGCGGCGGGCGGTCGGCGTGCACGCTGACCCCGCTGTCACAGCAGCAGGCCCGGTTCCTCGGCCTGCCGTGGCCGGCGCCCGCCGGTCATACCTGGGACGCGATCACCTGCCCGGGCGCTCAGCCGTTCGGCGGGGTGACCCTGGTCAACAACGCGACCGGCGCGCCCGCGGTCACCCCGCAGCAGCTGTCCCAGATCGCGATCGGCGACCTGGTCATCCCCGACCTGCCGGTAAAGACCGCGCCGCCCCGGGGCCGCGACGGCCTGGTGGGGCTGCCGGAGTGGTTCTGGATACCGGGTGCCGCCTGGGGAGCGGTCAAGAGCCCGGTGATCGCGGCCGGCCCGGTCTGGGCCCAGGCGACCGCCGTGCCAACGGAGATCATCTTCAGGCCGGGAGGCGGCCAGCCCGGCGTGACCTGCCACGGGCCGGGCACGGCCTACCAGCCGGCCCAGCCGCTGAGCGCGCAGCACACGGACTGCTCCTACACCTACGACCAGCCGTCCGCGGGGCAGCCGGGCAATGCCTACGCGGCCTCGGTCACCGTGCTGTGGAACGTGTCCTGGGTCGGCTCGGGCGGCGCCGGCGGCACGGTCGCGATCGGGCGGCCGGTGAGTACCCCGATTACGCTGCGCGTCGCGGCGGGAGAGGCCCTGGTGACCAGTAGATGAGCGGCAGCGACCCCGGCCTGGACTTCGGGACCGTCTTCCATCCCGAGACCGCGCCCGCGCCGAACGGCCCGGCCCCGGCGATGGCGGGCGGACAGCTGCGCGGGCTCCCGCGGCGGCGGCGGCCGGCCATGATCGCCCTGGCCGCGGCGCTGATCGGGGCCGGGATCCTGGCCAGCGCGGCGCTGTACCACCGGGAGGACCAGCAGGTCCCGGTGGTGATGGTGACCACGGCGGTGCCGGTCGGGGCCGTGATCACCTCGGCCGACGTGGGCACCACCACGGTGGCCGCCGGGCCCGGGCTGCAGGTGATCCCGGCCCGCCAGCTGTCCCAGGTGGTGGGGCTGGTCGCGGCCACCTCGCTGCGGCCCGGGACGCTGCTGGCCCCCTCCGAGCTGACCAGCAAGCTGTCGCCCGGGCCCGGGCAGGAACTGGTCCCGGTCGCGGTCAAGCCGTCCGGGCTGCCCGCCAGCGGCCTGAACCCCGGCGATCAGGTGCTGGTGGTCGCCACGCCGGCCGCGTCGGGCGGCTCTGGGTCCGGGGCCGCGCCGGTTCTCCTCCACCCGGTCGCCGCGGTCGTCGAGGCGGTGAACACGGTCACCGACCAGGACGGCTTCGACGTCGTCGACCTCCTGGTCCCGGCGGCCACCGGACCGCAGGTAGCCGAGCAGGCCGCCACCGGGCAGGTCGCCCTCGTCGTCACCAGCCGGGCCACGCCGTGAGCCTGTACGCGCTGGTGTCGGCGGGCGGGTCGCCGGGCGTGACCACCGCGGCGCTGGCCCTCTCGCTCGGCTGGCCGGGCCAGGTGATCCTGGCCGAATGCGACCCCAGCGGGGGCGACATCCTGGCCGGGCTGTTCGCCGGGCACCTGTCGGCCCAGGGCGGGCTGCTGGCGCTGGCCATGGAGGCCGGGCACAACCCGGAGGCGGTCGCGGCCGCGCTGTGGCCGCAGCTGATCGAGCTCGATGACGAGCGGGGGCGGCTGCTGCTGGCCGGCCTGTCCGACCCCCGGCAGAGCACCGCCCTGGCGCCGGTCTGGCCGGTGCTGGCCGGCATGCTCGCGGCCCAGCCCGCCGACGTGATCGCCGACTGCGGGCGGCTCGACGCCGGGGGCGCCGGGCCGGAGCCGGTGCTCGCCGCGGCCAGCCTGGTGGTGCTGGTCCTGCGGCCGACGCTGCGCCAGGTCAGCAAGGCCCGGGCCCGGATCGAGATGCTGGCCCAGCTGCTCGGCGGGTCCCGCCGCGTGATGCTGCTGCTGATCGGCGAGGGCACGAGCACCCCGCGCGAGGTCGCCCGGGCCCTGGGCGTGCCGGTCGCGGGCTCGCTGCCGCACGACCCGAAGGCGGCCAGCGTGCTGTCGGACGGCGCCGGCAGCCGCCGCGGGCTGCAGGCCAGGCCGCTGATCCGGGCGGCCGGCCCGGCCGGCCGCGCGCTGCGCGAGGCGGCCCACGGCTCTCATGCCCGGCACGGCGAGCAGGCCGGGCCGGCCCGGGAGGCGAACGCGAGCCGATGACGCAGATCCAGTGGCCGCCGCCGGTGGCCGGACCCCCGCCCCGGCACGGCATGGCGCCGCGGCCCCGAACGCCCCAGGCCTCGTTCGCCCTGGGCGATGCCCGGCTGCGCCGCGGCGTGACCGAGATCCTCGCGATGATCGCCGACCGGCTGCGGGACGGAGCCAGCCAGGACGAAGCCCTCCCGCTGATCGGCGACGCGGTCCGGGCCTGGGCCGAGCGGCAGGTCCGGGGGGGCGCCCCGGTCCTGTCGGCGGCCGACCGGGACGCGCTGGCGCAGGCGGTCTACGACCAGCGGTACGGGCTCGGCCCGCTGGCCGGCTACCTCCGCGACCCGCAGGTGGAGAACGTCGACGTCAACGGCTGCGACGAGGTGTGGGTCACCTACGCGACCGGGGAACGCGTCATCGGCCAGCCGGTGGCCGCCAGCGACGACGAGCTGATCGCGATGATCCGCAACTGGGCTGCCCGCGGCGGCCAGACCGCCCGCGACTTCTCGGCGGCCTCGCCGCTGGTCAGCGTGGCGCTGGCCGGCGGCGCGCGGATGACGGCGACGATGTCGGTGACCCCGCGGCCGTGCGTGTCGCTGCGCCGGCACGGGCAGCTCGACGTGACCCTCGGCCGCCTGATCCAGCTCGGCACGGTCGACCCGACGCTGGCCGGCTTCCTCGCCGCCGCGGTCAAGAGCCGCTGCAACATCATCGTCACCGGCGGGGTGAACGCGGGCAAGACCACGCTGCTGCGGGCGCTGGCCGCGGAGATCGGCCCGGCCGAGCGGGTGGCCACCCTGGAAACGGAGTACGAGCTGTTCCTGCACGGGACCCGGCAGCACCCGGACGTGATCGCGTTCGAGGCGCGGGAGGCGAACTCCGAGGGCGCGGGCGGCATCTCGCTGCACGACCTGATCGCGCACGCGCTGCGGCACAACCCGCAGCGCATCCTGGTCGGCGAGGTCCGGCGCAGCGAGATCATGCCGATGCTGGAGGCGATGAACTCGGGCCAGGAGGGCTCGATGTGCACGCTGCACGCGAACTCGCCCGGGGAGGCGTTCGACCGGATCCTGATCCTGGGCCTGCGCGGCGGGCTCACCCTGGCCGAGCGGGCCATCCACATCCTCGTCGGCATGGCCGTGGACCTGGTCGTGCACGTGCGCAAACGGCACGACGGCCGGCGCACGCTGCGGTACGTGTCGGAGATCCTGGAGGTCATGCCGCCGGGCGACACCGAGCGCCCGGCGGTCAACCGGCTGTTCCTGCCCGACGGCCCGGACGGGCGGGCGATCGCCGCGCACACCCCCTCGCCCCGGATGCTGGCCCGGCTGGGCGCGGCCGGCTTCGACCCGGCGCTGCTCGACCGGCAGCGGGCGGCGGCCCAGCAGGCGCTGGCCGAGCGCGCGATGACCGAGCGGGGGGGCTGGCGATGACGGTGCTGGCCGCCCTGGCCGGCGGGCTGATCGCCGCCGGGCTGGTGCTGGGCATCCGGGAGCTAGCCGGCCGGCCGCGGCGGCCCGGCCTCCCGCCGTCGCGGTGGCGGCTGGCCGCCACGATGTCGGACGCCTCGGCCCGCCGGATGCTGCTGGCGCTGGTGGCCTGCCTGGCCGTGCTCGCGGTCACCCGCTGGCCGGTCGCGGGCCTGGCCGCCGGGCTGGCCGTCATCTTCCTGCCCCGCGTGCTCAGCACCCGCCCGCAGCAGCAGCGCACCGCGAAGCTGGAGGGCCTGGAGCAGTGGACCAGGCGGCTGTCCGACATGCTCACCGCGAGCCGGGGCCTGGAGGAGGCGCTGGAGGCCAGCGCGCGGTCGGCGCCCGCGGCCATCAAGGAGCCGGTGACCGCGCTGGCCAGCCGGCTGAACGCGCGCACCGGCACCGAGGCCGCGCTGCGCGCGTTCGCGGCCGAGATCGACGACCCGGCGGGCGACCGGATCGCGGCCGCGCTGATCATCGCGACCGGGCGCCGCGGCGGGGGAGTGCGTGACGTGCTCAACGCGCTGGCCGTGATGATCGCCCGGGACGTCGCCGCCCGGCGCGAGATCGAGGCCGAGCGGGCGCAGCACCGGACGACGCTGCGCTGGATCGCGGTCTTCATCGGCGGGTTCACGGTCTTCGCCGTGCTCAACCGGGCCTATTCACGCCCCTACGGCACCATCCCCGGGGAACTGGTGCTCGGCCTGGTCACCGGGCTGTACGCGGCTGGGCTCGGCTGGCTGTACCGGCTCGGCGCGATACCCGCCCAGGGCCGGTTCCTGGCCCCGGACGAGCCGTGGGAGCCGTGGGAGCCGGCCGACAGCCGGACGGCAGCCGGGAGCCGGCGATGAGCCTGTGGCTGATCGTCGCCGGGATCATGGCCGGGGCCGGCCTGTTCATCATCGTGCGCGAACTGGTGCCCGCCCCGCCCCGCCTGGACGCGGCCCTGGCCCGGCTCGATCACGGTGTCCCGGCTCCCGGCCGGATCACGGAGCCCGCCCGCCCGGCGGGCAAGCTGGCTCAGCGCATCGCCGCCGAGCTGCCCTGGCTGCCGGTGCCGTCCGCGGACCTGGCCCTGCTCGGCCAGGACCGGGAGAGCTGGATCGCCAGCAAGGTCACCTGCGGCACGGCGGGCCTGGCCGCCCCGCTGGCGCTGGCCGGGCTGGCCGCCCTGGTCCGTCCCGGCCTCAACTGGACCGTGCCGGTCGCGGTGTCGCTGCTGTGCGGCGCCGCGCTGTTCTTCGCCCCCGACCTGGTCACCCGGGTCAACGCGGCCGAGCGGCGCGCGGACTTCCGGCTGGCGCTCACCAGCTATCTCGACCTGGTCGCGCTGGAGCGGGGCGCGGGCGCGGGGCCCACCGAGGCGCTGGAGGCCGCCGCCGAGATCGGCGACGGCTGGGCGTTCCGGCGGATCTCCGGCGCGCTCAGCGCGGCCCGCCGGTCAGGCGCGCCGCCGTGGACCGCGCTGGCCCGCCTCGCCCGGGAGACCGGGATCAGGGAACTGGCCGACATCGCCGACATCGCCGAGGTGGCAGGCCAGGAGGGGGCCAAGATCCTCGACACGCTGGCGGCGCGGGCCGCCTCGATGCGCGCCGAGGCGCTGGCCGCCGAGCGGGCCAGGGCGGGGGCCCGCAGCACCACGATGGTGATCCCGATCGCGCTGCTCGGCGCCGGGTTCCTGCTGCTGCTGATCTTTCCAATCGTCTACCGCACGTTCGGGCCGGGATAGGCCCGGAGGAGGGAGGTGCTCGATGGGCTCGATGGACCCCATGTGGCTGGCGGTCAGATACCTGCTGGACCGGGCCTACTGCCGGGCCCGGGCCGCGCTGGACGGGAATCCGGAGTCGGGCGCGCTCACCCTGGAGTGGCTGGTGATCGCCGGGATCCTGGTCGGCGCCGCCGCGGTGACCGCGACGTTCCTGCGCGGAAAGATCGCGGAATGGGAAGGCAAGGTCCCCTGACCGCCCGGCCCGCCCGGCGCGGGGGGCCGGCCCGCCGCGACGATGGCACGCTGATCCTTACCTACGTGATCATCGTGCCGGTCTTCATGCTGGCGATCATGGTGATCATCCAGGGCGCGCTGTGGTACCTGGCCCGGGAGGCGGCGCTGGCGGCGGCGCGCCAGGGCGCGGACGCGGCGCGGATACCCGGCGCCGCGCCCGGCGCCGGGGCCCAAGCGGCGCTCGCGTTCGCCCGCGCCGACGCCTCCGGGTACCTGCTCGGCCCGGCGGCCTCGGCCTCGGCGAGCGGCACCGCCGGCGCGGCCACGGCCACGATCCAGGTCACGGTGACCGGCCACGTGCCGACCTTCGTGCCGGGCCTCGTCATTGACATCAGCCAGGCCGTCCAGGCCCCGGCCGAGAGGTTCGTCGCACCGTAGTTTGCAGCACCCGTAGTTTGCAGCACCCGTAGTTTGCAGCACCCGTAGTTCGCGGCAGCACCGTAGGGAGCGGGAGTATCGTGCCGATCTTGTCCAGCAGCGGGACCCGCGACGCCGGCAACGCCGCGCTCGAACTCGTCGTCCTGGCCCCGGTGCTTCTGTTCGTGCTCGGCCTGGTGGTGGCGGCCGGGCGGACGTCGATCGCCCAGGGCGCGGTCGACGCGGCCGCGCGCGACGCAGCCCGGCAGGCGTCGATCGAGCTGACCCCGGGCGCGGCGCAGACGGCCGCGCTGGCCAGCGCGCGGGCGGCGCTCAGCCAGGACGGGCTGGACTGCACCCCCGTGGTGCACGTCGACACCTCCCAGTTCGGCCGGCCCGTGGGCGTGCCGGCCACGGTGACGGCCATCGTCTCCTGCCAGGTACCGCTGTCCGACCTGGTGGTGCCCGGCCTGCCGGGCAGCCGGAGGCTGTCGTTCATGTTCTCCTCGCCGCTCGATCCGTTCCGGGAACGGTGATGTCACAGTGAGTGTCACAGCGCAGGCGAATACTCAGACGCCAGAGGGGCCCGGCGGCGAAGTGAAGAGGGCTGGGGGAGGCGGGCAGGGCGAGGAGCGCACGATGAGCTCACCTGGTTGGCGGCGCATGCGATCAGGGCGAGGCCGCCCGCGGTCAGGGCGGGCCGGTGACCGCGAGCGCGGATCGATCACGCTGATGCTGCTGGTGCTGTTCGTGGGGCTGATCGCGCTGGCCGGGATCGTGATCGACGGCGGCGCGAAGCTGAACCAGGCCGAGAACGCCAACGCGATCGCGCAGGAGGCGGCCCGGGCCGGGGCCGGCCGGGTGAACGAGGGGAACGCGCTGTCGACAGGGTCGTTCGTGGTGGACCAGGGTCAGGCCCTGGCCGCCGCCCGGCAGTACCTGGCGGCGGCCGGCTACCAGGGCACGGTGACCGCGGCCGGCACCGAGTCGATCCGGGTCACGGTCATCGTGACCGCGCCGACCCGGGTGCTGTCGATCATCGGCATCGACTCGATGACCTCGACCGGCTCGGCCACCGCCGCCCTGGTGACCGGCGTGACGGGACCGGGCGCATGACCGCCCGGGCCATCCGCGGCCGCCGCCTGGCGGCGGTGCTGCGCGGCGCGGTCGCGCTGGTGACGCTGGCGGTGCTGGTGATCGGGCTGCCGCTGGCACTGTACCGGCTGGGCGGCGACCCGCTGCCGCGCCACCTCCCGGCCTGGCGGCACGCTGGCGCGCTGCTGCTGCACCGTGACAACGGGTCGGTCTTCCTCGGCGCGGTCCGCGACCTCAGCTGGATCGGGTGGGCCCTCTTCACCGCCGCGGTCGCCGCCGAGACCCAGGCCGCGCTGCGCGGTCGCCGCGCGCCGCGGCTGCGGCTGCTCGGCCTGCAGAACGCGGCCAGCTGGCTCGTGGCGGTGGCGGCGCTGGCCTTCACCGGCCAGCCGGCAGCCGCGCTGGCCAGCACGCCCGCCGCGGTCACGGTGGTCTCGGCGGTGCGGGCCGGCCCGCCGCCGGGTCGTCCCGCCGGCCTGCCTCCCGGCCATCCCGCCGGGGTGATGGCCGACCCGCGAGCCCCCCAGGTGATGAGCATGGGCTTCTCCCAGATGGTCACGGTCCGCAGTGGTGATTGCCTCTGGACGATCGCGCAGCGCTACCTCGGCGACGGCGACCGGTATCCCGAGATCGTCCGGCTCAACCTCGGGCACGACATGGGCGGCGGCGCGCGGTTCACCGATCCCGCGGTGATCTGGCCGGGATGGGTGCTGCAGCTGCCCGCGAGCCCCGCCGCGGCCGGGCCGGCCGCGCCCGCGGCGGACGGTCACGCGGCCGGCCAGCACGCCGGCCACGCCTCCGGCGACCCGCGGTTCCGCAGGCCACACCGGGCGGCCAGCGCCACCGCGCCCGCCGCCGACCCGGCCGGGGCCGGGGCGGCCACGCCGGCCGGGGCCGATCCGGCCGGGCCGGCCCCCGCGCACCCCGCCACCTCTCCCGCCGCGCCCGGCCCGGCACCGGCCCGCCCGGCTGCGGCGCAGGTCGCGATGGTGGACACGATCCCGTCCTTCGCCGTGTTCGGCGCGGGCGTCCTGGTCGGCGGGGTCAGCGTGGCGCTGGCCCGGATGCGGCGCCGCCAGCGGCAGGCCCGCCGGTTCGGCCGGCGGATACCGCTGCCGGCCAGCGCGCCGGTGGTCGCGACCGAGCAGCGGCTGCGCGCCGCGTCGCGGATGTACGCTACGTCCCCGCAGGCCGAGCAGGTGCCTTCGCGCGCGGCCGCGGACCCCGGGCCCGGCTGGTACGACGGCGACGGGTCCGGGCGCGGCTGGTATGACGGCACCGGGCCCGGCCTGTACGACGGGGCCGGGGATGACTCCGGGCCGCTGTGGTATCCCGAGACTGCCGCGGACTCCGGGCCGCTGACGCAGCCGGGCCTGCCCGGCGAGCCCGGGCCAGCGCCCGGCCCGGGGCCGTCCGCCAACGGGAGACCCGCGCGGCCGGCGCCCGTGGCGGAGGCGGGCCCGCTGGCGGACCCGGACGCGGCCGCCGGGACCGGGCCGCTGGTGGTCCCCCCGACGGCGCTGCGGGCCGCGCTCAGCCAGCTCGGCGCCCGCCTGGTGGCCGCCGGGCAGCCGGTGCCGGACATCGCCGGCGTGCGGGTGTCCCGGCCGGGCCTGGAACTGCTGCTCGACAGCCCGGCGAGCGAGCCGCCGCCCGCTCCGTTCGCCGTGCCCGGCGCCCGGCAGGGCCTGGCCTGGCAGCTGGAGCTGCCCCGGCACGCGCCCGCCGCGCCGTTCCCGCCGTCCGAGACCGGGGACCTGCTGCCGGGCCTGCTGACCGCGGGCATCACCGCCGACGGCGGCTACGTGCTGATCGACCTGGAGTACCTGCGGGTGACCACGGTCGACGGCCCGCCCGACCTGGCCGACCTCGTCCTGGCCAGTGCCGCGGCCGAGCTGACGACCAGCCAGCTGGCCGGCTGGTACGACCTGATCCTGGCCGGCTTCCCCGAGCTCGGCCCGGTGGACGGGCGGGCCACCAGCTGCGCCAGCCTGGCCGAGGCGCTGGACTTGCTCGCCTCCAAGGCGGTGGCGTTGCGGCGCAGGCTCGGCGACGCCGACCGGGCCGATGTCCGGCGGCGGCGGCTGGCCGATCCCGGTGACGAGGACTGGGCGCTGACCCTGCTGGTCAGCCGGACCGCGCCGACGAGTGACCAGCTGGCGATGCTGCTCGACCTGGCCAGCGAGCCCGGCGGGGTCGCGGCGCTGGTGGCCGGCGGCACCGAGCCGCCGGAAGGTCACCCCGCGCCGGCCAGCTTCCGGGTCAGCCCGGACCTGGCCCGGCCGGGCGGCATCCTCGGGCACCTCGCGCCGCTGCACCTGGACGTCCGGCCGCAGCCGCTGACCAGGGACGACTACCAGAACCTGGCCAGCCTGTTCGCGACCGCGGCCCAGGACGGCGACGTGGCCGCCGGCCAGCCGCCGTATGACGGCTCGTCGTGGCCGCCGGCGCCCGGGCTGGTCGGCCTGGAGGAGCCCCCGGCCGAGGACCCGGCCGGCCCGGAGGAACCAGACGCGTCCGCCGCCCGCCTCCCGGCGACCGGCAAGCATGCCCGGGAGGTCCCGGCCGTCCGGCCCGGCCCGCCCGGCCAGGACCCGGACGACGACGCGAGCCAGGCACCGGGCCTGCGGATCGGCGTCATGGGCACGTTCACGGTCAACGGCGCCCCGGCCGCGCTGCAGCCCGCGCAGAGCCAGCTGATCCTGGCCCTGGCCCTGAACGGCCGGGACGGCCTGTCCAACGCCCAGCTGTGCTACCTGCTCGGCGCCGACCCGGACCACCCGAAGCCGACCGACTCGCTGCGCCAGCTGATCGTGCGCACCCGCCGCCAGCTCGGCCGGGCGGCCGACGGGCGGGAGTGGATCGAGCACCTGGGCGCGGGCCAGTACGCCCTGCACCCCGACGCGCGGTTCGACTGGGCCGACTTCGAGGACCTGAGCGAGCGCGGGATCGCCGGCCGGGACACCGGCTGCCTGCGGGACGCGCTGACGCTGATCCGCGGCAAGCCGTTCACCGGCTGCTACCACTGGTGGCTGGACGTGGCCTTCACCGAGAGCGTGCGGGCGCAGATCGTCGACGCGGCCGAGCTGCTGGCCGGGCTGGAGCTCGCCGCCGGCGACCCGTCCGCCTCGGCGCGTGCCGCGCGCACCGGGCTGTCCGGCGACGGTGCCGCGGAGCAGCTGTGGCGGGCGCTGATGCGGGCCGAGCACGCGGCCGGCAACCTGGCCGGGGTCCGGGAGGCCTGGGGCAAGTGCCTGGACGCGATGACGGAGATCGCCGCCGACGGCGAGCCGCATCCAGACACCGCCGCGCTCTACCAGGAGCTGATCGGCGAGGGACGGCCGCAGCCCGCGGCCTGGACGCGGAGCTATCGCTGAGCGGCCGGATGGTGACCCAGAGCTAACCGATTCATCGGGATTGGGTGCGGTCTGGGCGAACAGACGCCCAGGTGGAACGATCGTAGGGTGACGCTGCCCGGGAAGGACCCGCCGCCGGGCGGCCGCGCCGGGCCGGCCCGGGTGATCCCGGTGCGCGCCGCCCCCCGGCAGGCCGCGGCGCCCGGGACCGTGCACGTCGAGGATCACCTGGAATCGCGGGTCCGCATCCCCGCCGACCTGCTGCGCTGCGTCATCGCCCTGATCGAGATCGGCCTGCTGGTCGGGCTGGGCCTGCTGGCCCGGGCGACCGCCAAGGGCGCCGAGATCGACATCGTGCTGGCCAGCCAGCGCCTGCCGGCCGCGGTGCTGTCGTTCGTGGGCTTCGCCGCGCACGTGGCGCTGCTGATCCTGCCGGTCGTCCTGGCCATCCGGCTGCTCGTCCGCCGTCAGCCGCGGCGGCTCGGCGAGGGGGTCGTGGCGGGCGGCCTGACGGTCGCCCTGGTGCTGATCTTGAACCTGGCGCTGCGGAACCCGGCCGCCACCGCCCTGTACGACGTGCTCACGGCCAAGCACACGCCCACCGAGCGGGTGCCCGCGCTCGACTGGTACCTGTCCGGTCTCACCGCCTACGTCACGGTCATCGGCCTGACCGGCCGCCCTCGCTGGCGGGGCGTGTTCTGGCTGGCCATCGGCTTCTACGCGGTGGCCAGCCTGGCCGACACCCAGACCACGGTGTTCTCGCTGCTGATCACGCTGCTGCTCGGCATCGCGTGCGGGGCCGGGCTGCGGTACGCGCTGGGCGCGATCTCCGAGCGCCCGTCGGCGACGGAGATCGCCGGGGCGCTCGCCACCGTGAGCCTGCCGGTCACCGCGATGCGCCGGATCGTGGACCCCAGCGCGGAGACCCGCCGGTACGCCGCGCTGCTGCGCGGCGGCGGCGGGCTGGACCTCACCGTCTTCGACCGTGACCAGCAAGCGGCTGACCTGCTCTACCGGCTGTACCGCCGGGTGCGGCTGCGCACGCAGGTGTCGCGCAGCGCCCCGCTGACCGTCGAGCGGGCCTTGGAGCGGCAGGCGCTGCTGACCTACGCGGCCGAGGACGCGGGCGTGCCCACTCCCCGGCTGCGCGCGCTGATCAGGGCGGGCCCGGAGGCCGCGGTGCTGGCCCACGAGAGCCACGACGGGACGACCCTGGCCGTGCTCGCCGACACCGCGACCGACGCGCAGCTGGCGCAGATCTGGGACGTCGTACTCCGGCTGCACAGCCGGCGGGTCACCCACCGGGCGCTCACCGCCGACCGGATCCTGCTGACCGGCGCCGAGCACGATCACGACGATGGCCAGGCCGTGGGCCTGGGACGGCCGCACCACTCCGACGACGGGGTCATGCTGCTCGAGCCGGGCAACGGCGACGTGGCCGCGAGCGACCTGCAGCTGCGCCTGGACCTGGCCCAGCTCCTGGCGGAGCTGGCGCTGGTCGTCGGCCCGGAGCGGGCCGCGCGCAGCGCCCTGGGCATGCTCAGCCCCGACGAGGTGGCCGCGGTCGTGCCGTTGATCCAGCCGGTCGCGCTGCACCGCTCGACCCGGGCCGCGGTGCACAGCCGCAAGGACGTGCTGCCCGCGCTGCGGAAGATCCTGCGCGCCACCGCCCCCGGCCCGGACACCGCGCCGGTCCGGCTCGAGCGGATCCGGCTGCGGAACGTGATGACGCTGGTGGCCGCCGTCTTCGCCGTCTACATCCTGGCCGTCGACCTCACCAAGACCAGCTTCAGCAGCCTGCTGCACCACGCCAACTGGGGCTGGACGGTCGTGGCCCTGGGCCTGTCCGCGCTGACCTACGTCGGGGCGTCGTGGTCGCTGTCCGGGTTCGTGCTCGAGCGGCTGCGGCTGGTCCGGACCCTCATCGTCCAGGTGGCCTGCTCGTTCGTGACCCTGGTCACCCCCGCCGCTGTCGGCGGGGCCACGCTCAACGTGCGCTACCTGCGCCGCGCCAAGGTGGCGCCGGCCGACGCGGTGGCCAGCGTGGGCGTCTCCCAGGTCATCGCGCTGACGCTGCACCTGATCCTGCTGGTCATCTTCGCCGCGCTGACCGGCACGGTGCACGGCAGCTCGATCCAGCCGCCCGACTGGGTCTACATCGTGCTGGCCGTGCTGGCCAGCGCGGCCCTGGTCGTGCTGGCCGTGCCGGCCGGCCGCCGGGTGCTGCTGTCCCGGCTGACCACGACGCTCGGCCAGGTGATCCCGCGACTGCTCGAGATCGCGCAGCGGCCCGCCAAGCTGGCCGAGGGCATCGGCGGGGCGCTGCTGGTGACGCTCGCCTACATCGGCTGCCTGGCCGTGTCGGTCCGGGCGTTCGGCGGGTCGCTCTCGATCGTGGCCGTGGCCGTGGTCTACCTGACCGGCAACGCGATCGGCTCGGCCGTGCCGATTCCCGGCGGGATCGGCACCGTGGACGCGGCCCTGTCCGCCGGGCTCACGGCCGCGGGCCTGCACAGCGCCGTGGCGTTCAGCTCGGTGCTGCTGTTCCGCACCGTGACCTTCTGGCTCCCGGTGCCGGTCGGCTGGGTCGCGCTCAGCTACCTGCAGCGCCAGGATGCGCTGTGACCGCCGCGCCCCGGCCCGGGGTCAGCCCAGGCGGGCCAGCGCCATCGCCGCCGCGAGCAAGACCAGCCCCCAGGACATCGCCCGCAGCGCGCCCTCGAGCGGGGCCAGCAGGGCCCGCTGGTCGACCGCGGTGACCTCGCCGTCGGCGAGCGTGATGGTCCCCTCGACCCGGACCGACCGGCGCCGGAGGGTGCGGGCCGGGGTGCTGAGCTTGCGCTGCGCCGCGGACAGGGCCAGAGCCGCCCCGGCCGCGAGCACCGGGGCCAGGGCGAGCCGGCCGGTCTGCGCCACGTAGCCGGTCAGCGCCGGGAAGGCGCCCCACGCGGCGGCGAAGCCCAGGTCGGTGTGAATGATCCCGCCGAACAGCTCGGCGTTGTAGGCGACGACCAGGACCGGGCCCACGACCATGAACGGCAGCAGCGCCCAGCCCACCCGGGCCAGCCCGGCCGCGCCGAGCGCAACCGCGCCGGCCAGCCCCGCGACCGTCACCGCCACCAGGGCGGGCGCCGGGATCCGGGTCTGCAGCGGACGGCCGTTCAGCTCGTCCAGCGCGTGCGCGGCCAGGCCCACCGCGAGGAAGAACGCGATCAGCGTGGCCAGCAGCGGCGTCAGGCTGACCTGCGGCGCGAGCGCCGCGCCGATGACGACGTATGACAGGTGCCAGGCCGTGTACGGGGGATGCAGCAGGGTCCACCAGTCCCGCCATCCGCCCGGGCTGGCGGCGTAGTAGGCCGGCCGGGCACCGGTTTCGGGCCCGGCCGCTGCCGCGTTCCCCGCGGGCGGCGCCTCCCGCTCCGGGCGGCTGGCGGCGAGCCCCTCAGCCACCTGCGCGCGTTCCCCACATGACCAGCCCGCCGCCCAGGCTCATCACCCGGAAGCCGACGTCGGTGAACCCGGCCTGGCGCCACGCCTCGGCAGTCCACGAGACCGGGTAGCGGCGGTAGTGCCCGGAGATGCTCGGGCCGAGGAAACGGCCGACGCCGAACCACTCCCGCCCGCCGGTGACCAGGCCCCCGGCCGGCAGCAGCAGCCGCGTGTACAGCCACCACCAGGGCCGCCAGAACCGCGACGGCGGGACCAGGAACTCCAGGCTCGCGACCCGCCCGCCCGGCTTGACCACGCGGGCCAGCTCGGCCAGCGTGGCCTGCGGGTCTAGCACGTACCTGAGCAGGTAGGTGAAGGTCAGCGCGTCGAAGGTGGCGTCGGCGAACGGCAGCTGCTCGGCCCGGCCGGCCGTCAGCCCGATCCGGCCGCCCAGGCCGGCCGCGGCGACGTTGCGGCGGCCCTGCCGCAGCATCTGCTCGGTCAGGTCCAGGCCGACGACGCTGGCCCCGGTGCGCGTCGCGATCTGCATGGCGACGCCGGCCGTCCCGGACGCGACGTCGAGCACGGTCTGGCCCGCGGCCGGGGCGGCCATGCTGACCATGGCGCGGCGCCAGCGGCCGTTCTGCCCGAACGAGAGGATCTCGGCGAGCTGGTCGTACCGCTGCGGGAGCGGGGCGAACAGGTGCTGCGCGAAGCGGTTGCGCTCGACAGCGGCGGGAGCGGGCTGGGCGGCGGGAAGCGGCACGGCGTCTCCTCAGTGTCGGCCGGGGCTGGCCCGCGGGACCTGCCGGCTCCGAGGACCCCCTGAACCGCCCGTGTGCAGGGCGCGGAGTTTCACCGTACGCCTCCGCTGCCGCTGTCGCGCAAGGCCAAGATCGCCATATCCGTTCCGAACCGCGGAAGGTAGGGGTAATAGCGACTTTCGGTTAGCCCGCGCGCGCCGGGCCGAAACGCCGCACGGCCGCGCGTGGTTCGCTGCCAGAAGGCCCGGCGGCATGGTCTAATGCTGGCGGCCGAGCCATACGCGCGATTGTACGATGCCGACGACGGCCGCCGATATAGGATCCTATGTCGCCATACTGTCGGCAATGACCGAAGGAGCCTATATGGCACGTCACTGGTGGGTCACCCTCGTGGCCGTGGCCGTGGTCGCGGGGTCCGCGACCGCGGCGGTCGCCGCGCTGCCGTCACCTGCATTAACGCATGCCGCCCTGTCCTCCGCCGCCTCCCCGCTGGAGGTCAGCCCGGGCCACCCGATGATCAGTTCCGGCGGGGGCTCCGCGCTGCCCGGCGCGCGCACTGCCCAGTTCAACGTGACCAAGAGCACGAACTGGTCGGGCTATGCGCTGCACACCGGCCGCTACCGCAACGTCTCGGCCACCTGGATCGAGCCCAAGGCCACGTGCCCCACGAGGGGTCACCGGTACGCGGCGTTCTGGGTCGGCCTGGACGGGTTTGCCAGCAACTCGGTCGAGCAGACCGGAACGGACTCCGACTGCGTCGGCAAGACGCCGTCGTACTACGGCTGGTATGAGATGTTCCCGGCGGCACCGGTCTTCTTCAGGACCCAGGTCAAGGCGGGCAACGAGATGAGCGCGTCGGTGACGTTCAGCGGCACCGACACCTACACGCTCGTGCTCAAGAACGTGTCCCGCGGCTGGACCCACACGATCGTCAAGCACGAGGCCGGCCTGACCCGGACCTCGGCCGAGGTGATCACCGAGGCACCGTCGTCGAACTCGGGCGTGCTGCCGCTCGCGGACTTCGGCACGGTTGTCTTCAGTTCGGTCAAGGTGAGCGGGCTCTTGCTGAGGAAACTGAACCCGACCCGGATCGTCATGATCGACGGCAGCGGCCTGGCCAAGGATTCCACCAGCCTGATCGCCAGCGACAAGTTCCACAACACCTGGATCAGGAGCAGCTGACCAGGTACCTGTCGTCCCGGCGGGCATTGCCGCCCGCCGGGACGTCTTGCTATGCGCCAGGCCCGCTGTGCGCCCGGCCTGCTTCGCGCCGAGGCCGGGCGGGCCCGGGACGACCGGGACGGCTACGCTCTCGGCATGAGCCACGCGAGCGACGAACAGCGGCTGACCGTCCCGGCGCCCGGCGGCCGGGTGCTCGAGGTCCTGGTCCGCGGCCCGGCCGATGGCCTGCCGCTGGTGTTCCACACCGGCACGCCGAGCGGCCTGGCCGGGTCCGGGCCGGTGGCGGACGCGGCGTCCGCCCGCGGCCTGCGCACCGTGCTGTACGCGCGGCCGGGTTACGGCGCCTCGACGCCGCAGCCGGGCCGGCTGGTCGCGGACGCGGCGGCCGACGTGGCCGCGATCCTGGATCATCTGCGGGCCGACGAGTTCGTCACCGCCGGCTGGTCCGGCGGCGGCCCGCACGCCCTGGCCTGCGCGGCGCTGCTGCCGGTCCGGTGCCTGGCGGCGGCCTCCATCGCCGGGGTGGCGCCCAGCGACAGCCCCGGCCTCGACTGGCTGGCGGGCATGGGCGAGGAGAACGTCGCGGAGTTCGGCGCGGCGGCGGCCGGGGAGGCGGACCTGACCACGTTCCTGGAGCAGGCCGCCGGCGCGATCGCCGCCGTCGAAGCCGCCGAGGTCGCCGACAGCCTGGGCGGGCTGGTGTCCGAAGCCGACAAGGCCGTGCTGACCGGCGAGTTCGCGGAGTACCTGGCCGCGCTGTTCCGCGCCGCGCTGAGCACCGGCATCGCCGGGTGGCGCGATGACGACCTGGCCTTCACCCGGGACTGGGGGATCAGCCTCGACGCGCTCGGGCACGCGACGCCGGTCGCGATCTGGCAGGGTGACCAGGACCGGATGGTACCCAGCGCGCACGGTGCCTGGCTCGCGACCAGCATCCCGCTCGCCCGCGCCCGGCTCCGGCCCGGCGAGGGCCACCTGACCCTGGTGGCGACGTTGTTCGGCGAGATACTCGACGACCTGATGGACCTGGCCGGGTCGCGGCACACCCGGGAGTCCGCGCCGCGTGTCGTTCCCGAGTGACGTGACATCTCAGCCTGCCCGCGGCTAACCCGCCGTGGACGAGACCGGGCTGGCGAGGTCGTAGACGGTCTCGCCGCCGATGGTTTCCGGCCTGAAGCGCGCCTTGACCCAGGCGGTGATCTTCGCGGCGTCACCCGAGCCGCCGCCGAAGCTGTCGGCGGCGGCGCGGCCCGGGGCCGGCCACGGCGCCGCCGGCGGGCGCAGCCGCGGGCTGCTGGTCAAGAACTCCATCCGGCGATCTCATGCTCACCACGGTGGATGATCATGCTCCGGGCCGGCTGCGGCCGCTCTCTGCGCCGTCTATGAGGGCAGCGCGGCCCTGCGGACCGGGCGCGGCTCCTGTGGGTCAGACTAAGGACCAAGGGCTCTGTGGCCGCCCGCCAGAGCGGTGCAACGTGGGCCCAGGTTCTCAGCATGAGACAGTGCTGGCCGGTTTCGGTGCGGAGGCAGTTGTGAGTGATGCGTATGTAGCAGGGCTGGAGGCGAATGAGGCGAATTACGCGCCGCTGACGCCGCTGGTGTTCCTGGACTGGAGCGCTGACGTCTATCCCGACAAGCCGGCCGTTGTCCACGGTGCCCGGCGGTTCACCTGGGCGCAGACCCGCGAGCGGTGCCGGCGGCTTGCGTCGGCGCTGACCGCGCTGGGTGTCGGCCTCGGTGACACGGTGTCGGTGGTCGCGGCGAACACCCCGGAGATGGTCGAGGTGCACTTCGGGGTCCCGATGACCGGCGCTGTGCTGAACACGATCAACACCCGCCTGGACGCCACGACGATCGCGTTCATCCTGGATCACGCGCAGGCCCGGGTGCTGATCACCGACCGGGAGTTCTCCCCGGCGGTGGCCGGGGCGCTACGGCAGTGCCAGGCCAGGCCGCTGGTGATCGACATCGACGACCCTGAGTACGACGGGCCGGGAGATCGGCTGGGCGAGCTCGAGTACGAGGCCCTGCTGGCCGGCGCGGCCCCGGATTTCGCGCGGGCCGAGCCGGCCGACGAGTGGCAGGCGATCTCGCTGAATTACACGTCGGGGACGACCGGTAACCCTAAGGGCGTGGTCTACCACCACCGCGGCGCCCATCTGAACGCGGTCGGGAACATCCTGACCTGGGGCATGCCCAGGCACAGCGTCTACCTGTGGACGCTGCCGATGTTCCACTGCAACGGCTGGTGCTTCCCGTGGACGGTCGCGGCCAACGTGGGCACGAACGTGTGCCTGCGCCGGGTGGATGCCGCGGACATCTTCCGGCTGATGCGAGCCGAAGGCGTCACGCACTACTGCGGGGCCCCGGTGGTGCACAACTTGCTGATCAACGCTCCCGAAGAGCTACGCGAGGGCGTCGGCCGGGTCTGCGCCATGGTGGCCGGCGCGGCGCCGCCGGCCGCGATGATCGAGGGGATGGAACGGCTCGGCTTCGACCTCACTCACGTCTACGGGCTGACTGAGACCTACGGGCCCGCTGCCGTCTGCGCTAAGCAAGAGGAATGGGACGGCCTGGACGTCGCGGAGCGGGCGCAGCGCAACGGCCGCCAGGGCGTGCGGTACCAGCTGCAGGACGCGATGACGGTCGTCGACCCGCAGACCAGCCGCCCGGTGCCCGCCGACGGCCAGACAATCGGCGAGATCGTTTTCCGCGGCAACATCACCATGAAGGGGTATCTGAAGAACCCGGCCGCCACGCAGCAGGCGTTCGACGGCGGCTGGTTCCATTCCGGCGACCTGGCGGTGGTCGAGCCCAGCGGCTACGTGAAGATCAAGGACCGGGCCAAGGACGTGATCATCTCCGGAGGGGAGAATATCTCGTCGATCGAGGTCGAGGACGTGCTCTACCGCCATCCTGCCGTCGCCGTGGTCGGCGTGGTCGCTCAGCCCGACTCCAGGTGGGGGGAGACTCCGCTGGCCTATGTGGAGCTCAAGCCCGGCGCGCGCGCCAGCGAGATCGAGCTGATCGAGTACTGCCGGGCGAACCTGCCCCGCTTCAAGGTACCGAAGGCGGTCGTGTTCGGGCCGCTGCCCAAGACCTCCACCGGCAAGATCCAGAAACACATCCTGCGCGACCGCGCCCAGTCCGCCTCCGCGATCGGGTAGCGCGCCAGCACCACCGGGCTGGCCGTGCGGGCGGATCACCGCCGGGTCCGCGGGGCCAGCTGGCTGCGGCCCGGGCGGCAGCTAGGACGCGGGCGAGGGCCCGGGGGCCGACGGGCCGGGGAGCAGGGGGAGCGTGATCAGGAATCGGGTCCGGCCCGGTTCGCTGGTCACGCCGACCGTGCCGTGGTGCGCGGCGATGACCGCGGCCACGATCGACAGGCCGAGGCCGGTGCTGCCGGCCGCGCGGGACCGGGAGCTGTCGCCGCGGACGAACCGCTCGAACAGGTCGGGCTGCAGCTCGGCCGGTATTCCCGGGCCGTCGTCGGTCACGCTCAGCTCCGCGGTGCCGCCGTCCTCGGCGCGGCTGACCGCGACGACGACCGTGGTCCCGGCGGGCGTGTGCGTCCGCGCGTTGCTGAGCAGGTTCGCGATCACCTGGTGCAGCCGCTGATCATCGCCGGAGACCTGCACCGGTCCCTCGGGCAGCTCGAGCTGCCACCGGTGGTCGGGCCCGGCGGCGCGCGCGTCGCTGGTGGCGTCGAGCGCCAGCCGGGTCAGGTCGACCGGCGCGGACTCCAGCGGGCGCCCGGCGTCCAGCCGGGCCAGCAGCAGCAGGTCCTCGACCAGCGCGCTCATCCGGGTGGACTCCGACTCGACCCGGTCCAGGGCGTGCGCCACCTCGGGCGGCAGCGTGCCGGGGTCCCGCCGGGCCAGTTCGGCGTAGCCGCGGATCGCGGCGAGCGGCGTGCGCAGCTCGTGGCTGGCGTCGGCCGCGAAGCGGCGCAGCCGCGACTCGCTGGCCTGCCGCCGCGCGAGCGCGTCCTCGACGTGCCCGAGCATCCGGTTGAACGCGGCGCCGAGCTGGCCGACCTCGGTGCGCGGGTCGGCGTCGGGAACCCGGTGCGGCAGGTCGGTCTCGCTGGCCAGCGGCAGCCTGGCCACCTCGGCGGCGGTCACCGTCACCCGGCGCAGCGGCCGCAGCGACAGCCGCACCCAGCCGGTGCCGATGAACCCGGTCAGCAGCAGCGCGGCCGCGAACACGATGATCTCGGTGAGCTCGACGTTGTTCAGCGTGTCGGTCACCGAGTTCAGCGGCAGGCCGGTGATCAGGATGGTGCCGTTGTCGCCCTGCTTGGCCGTCAGCCGGTAGTCGGCGTCGAGCGCGTAGAGCTTCTTCGTGTAGGCACGGCCGTTGGCGGGCAGCCGCGCCAGCGTGGCCTTGTCCGCGGCGGTCAGGTTGCAGTCCCCGTAGGTGATCTTGGCGGTGGTGACCGCGCCGGAGGTGATCGCGGCGGAGAACGTGTCCACCGCCTGACCGGGCGTGTTGGCGCACTGCGCCGGGTTGCCGCGGTGGTCGTCGCCGTTCGGCTGGCCGTCGCTGCCACCGCCCGGCGGGTTATCCGAGTCGTTGGCGTCCGGCGGCCGGCCGCCCGGCGGCGGGCCGTCCACGCACGTGGTAAACCGCGTGCTGGCCGCCTGGAGCTGGCTGTCGAGCTGGCCGAGCAGGAACCCGTGCAGGCTCACGTAGGTCACCACGCCGACCGCCGCGCAGGCCACGAACAGCAGCGCCAGCAGGCCGGCGATCAGCCGCCCGCGCAGGGTCCGGCCCGCCAGCCAGCCCCGCAGCCCGCCGCGCGCCGCGTCAGTCACCGGCTCCGCCCGCCGCGGTCAGCCGCCCGGCTTCAGCACGTAGCCGACGCCGCGGACGGTGTGGATCAGCGGGTCGCGGCCCGCGTCGATCTTCTTGCGCAGGTAGCTGATGTACAGCTCCACCACGTGGGCCTGGCCGCCGAAGTCGTAGTTCCACACCCGGTCCAGGATCTGCGCCTTGGACAGCACCCGGCGCGGGTTGCGCATGAGGAAGCGGAGCAGCTCGAACTCGGTGGCGGTCAGGTCGATCAGCTCACCGCCGCGCCTGACCTCCCGGGCGTCCTCGTCCATGGTCAGGTCGGCCACGGCCAGCTCGGTCCCGGTCCGGGCCCGGGCCACCCCCGCCCGGCGCAGCAGCCCGCGCAGCCGGGCGAGCACCTCCTCCAGGCTGAACGGCTTGGTCACGTAGTCGTCGCCGCCCGCGGTGATCCCGGCCACCCGGTCCTCGACCGCGTCCCGCGCGGTCAGGAACAGCACGCACACGTGCGGCAGCTCGGCCCGCAGCCGCCGCAGCACCTCGAACCCGCTGAGGTCGGGCAGCATCACGTCCAGCACGACCGCGTCGGGCTCGAACTCGCGCGCCGTCCGGACCGCGGACGAGCCGTCGGCGGCCGTGCGGATGTCCCAGCCCTCGTAGCGGAGCACGCTGGCCAGCAACTCGGCCAGGCTGGGCTCGTCGTCCACGACCAGGACCCGGATCGGGGTACCGTCGGGCCGGGAGCTGAGCTTGCCGTCGGCGAGGCCGGCGGCGGGCGGGTTCTCCATGATGCTCGTCATGCTCTCAGGATGCTCTGATGGTCTCTGGCGTCCCTATGCCTTGCCTCTGCGTTCCTTCTGAAACTACGCGGCCGTCACGCCCCGCCCCGTGGGAGGCCAGGACGGCGTGGCGGGATCGTGCCTCGGGGCGGGTCCGGGCCGGGCGGCGGGCCGGGCGGGGGCCGGCGGCTCGGGCACCCGGTCCAGGCGCAGCGCGAGCGCCGGGCAGTCCGTGACCGCCCGCCGGGCCTGCCGGGCCAGCCGGGGCGGCACCGGCTGGCCGGAGACGAGCGGGTAGCCCCACTCGTCGAGCGAGATCAGCTCGGGCAGCAGTTCGGCGCACAGGCCGTGCCCGGAGCAGGCGATCGGGTTGACCCGCAGTTTCGCTGTCACCGGTCAGCTCCAGTCCTCGTCGGTGGATGGTCCCGCCGGGACCGGCAGGAACGGCCGGCCGCTGCGCGCCCCGCAGCGGCCGTGCTGGTGCTCGCGGACCTCGCCGTCGAACACCCGCAGCGCGCTGCGCAGGAACCTGACCGTGCCGTCCGGGTGGTGGCACGCTCCGCGCCCCTCGACCAGGCCGGCCCAGCGCGTCAGGTGGGCCAGCGCCCGCGGGTCGGGCCCCCGTCCGCCTCCCCGTCCCCCGGCACCGGCCAGGCCCGCCAGGTCGCCCATGGCCGCCGCGATCGAGGGCAGCCCGCTGCGGCACGGCCCGCACTGCCCGGCGGACTCCAGCGCCAGGTACCGGGCGACCCGGGCCGTCTCGGCGAGGCCGCACCGGTCGGCGGGCAGCGCGGCCAGCACCCCGGCCCCGGTGAACGCGCCCAGCGGCCGCAGCGCGGCGTTGCTCAGCGTCAGCCCGGCCGCCCGCCCGGCCGGTATCCAGGCGCCGTGGTACCCGCCCGCCAGCACGGCGCTGACCCGGGACAGGTCCAGGTCCAGCAGGGCGGTCAGCGGCGTGCCGATCGCCGCCTCGGCCACGGTTACCGACCCGTCGGCCTGATGCAGCGTGCAGAGCATGGTGCCGGGCTCCTCCGGCTCGCCGAGGCGGCGGAACCAGCCCGCGCCGTACCGGGCGATCAGCGCCAGGTGAGCCAGCGTCTCCACGTTCTGGACCAGGGTCGGGCGGCCGTCCACCCCGCGCGCGAAGACCCGCGGCGGCGTGAACCGCGGCACCGCCGCGCCGCCGCTGACCAGGCTGGCGAGGGCCGACTCCTCGCCGGCCAGGAAGCGGGCCGGGGCGGACACGAGCTCGACCGGGACCCGGTCCAGCCCGCGGGCGCGGCGCGGCGGCAACTGGGCGTCGAGCCGGGTGCGCGCCCGCACGTCACGGCGGACGTAAAGGATCGCGCGCGACGCGCCGACCGCCTCGGCGGCGAGTTGCAGCCCGTCCAGCACCAGGTGCGGCGCGCCGTGCAGCAGCGCCTCGTCCTTGTGGCTGGCGGGCTCGCCCTCCGCGCCGTTGCCGGCCACGATCGCCCGCCCGGGGCGGGCCGCGGCCACCGCCTCGAGCTTGCGGTGCACCGGGAACGCGGCGCCGCCGCGGCCGGTCAGCCCGGCCGCGCGCAGGTCGCCGATCAGCGCCCGGGCCCGGCCGCGGTACGGCACCGGCCCGTGCCGGCCGAGGTGGGCGGCGAGACCGGCGGCCCGGCCGGCGGGCGGCAGCAGCCGGGGAAGCTCGCCGCCGGCGGCCGGCCCGGGCGGCGGGGCCAGCGCGGAGCCGGCGGTGACGGAGGTCATCGGTCACCCGCCCGGGCCATGGGACGCGGATCCGCCATCAGCTCGGGCACCCGGCGGGCCCGGGGAAGAGCGGCGCTGGCCCGGGCCACCCGCCAGGCCAGCGCGCCGGCCACGGCCGCGATGCACGCGATGGTCAGGTCGAGCAGCAGGCCGCGGTGCAAGTCGGTGCTGGAGCCGATGCTGTGCAGCACCGCGACCGGCCAGGACGCGTAGGCCAGCCAGTGCACCGCCCGCCACGCGCGCCGGCCGACGTGCCGCCGCAGCAGGCTGGTCACGATCACGGCGGCCATCAGGTCCAGCGACACCGCGCCCAGCCCCAGCCACAGCGGCTTGTACGAGGACGCGAACGGGATGACCACGGCGGCCAGGCTGATGCTCACGAACGAGTCGGCGACCGCCGTCACCACGTGCAGGCCGACGAACGCGACCGCGAGCAGGGACAGGTTGCGGTGCAGCCCGAGGACGGCGAACCGGGGCAGGCCGGGCAGCCGTCCCTGCCGGTTGACCAGGATGCCGATGATCATCACGGCGGACAGCAGCACCAGGCTGACCACGCCGGTCGCGCGGCTGGCGTACCAGAGCGCGGTGCCGGACGTGATGCCGTGCATCACGAACCCCCGGAGGTGACCTGGCCGCTGCCCGAACTGGACGCCGGGGCGGAGGCCGGCGAGCTCAGGCCGGACGACGAGCTGCCCGACTTGCTCGCGCCCGAGCCGCCCGAGCTGCCCGAGCCGGACGCGGCCTGCGAGGTGCTGGCGGCGGCCGACGAGGACGCGGCGGGCAGGGCGACGGCGACCGCGCCCGCGCCGATCAGGCTGGCCGCGGCGGCCGAGATCGTGACCGCGCGCAGCCGCGCCTTGCCCCGTTCCCGGGCCGCGGCCCCGGCCGCGCCCCGCGGCCCGGCGTACTGCTGCTGATGGCTCATGCCCCCGAGTCTGGAGGGCGGCGCTCGGTGATTGCTTTGAGCTACCTCTCAGCTAGCTATGAGGCGCGGCCTGGCGCGGTCACGCGGAGTTCACCAGGGCCTGCCAGGTGCCCAGGTCGGCGATGCCGTCCGCGGGCAGCCCGTGCCCGGACTGGAAGCTGCGCAGCGCCGCCTGGGTGCCGGGGCCGAAGATGCCGTCGACGCCGACGCCCAGCACCAGCTGCACGGCCTTGACGGCGCTCCCGGTGCTGCCCCGCTGCACCACGACGATCAGCTTGGGCCAGGTCAGGCTGCCGACGCCGCCGTTGGCCGGGAGGCCGGCCGAACGCTGGAACGCCTCGACGGCGGCCTTGGTCGTGGCCCCGAAACCGCCGTCGACGGTCACGGCGTGGCCGTGCGCACCGAGGAGGTACTGGATCACCTCCACGACCGGGCCCTTGGCGCCCTCGTTGACGTCCGGCCAGGACGAGCCGGGGCTGACCGGCCGGGGCGCCTGCGGCCAGGTGTCGTCGGTCACCAGGGACAGGTCGTAGCTGCCGGCCCCCTCGTACTGGGTCGCCACGCTCCCGGCCACCGAATGGGGGGCATTCGTCCACTGGGCGGCCCACCAGTAGAACGCGCGCTCGGTCGCGGCCCGCACCGCGGCGATATTGCTGAGGTTGCAGTAAATGGTGCCTCTCTTGCCCCGCGCCGCCGTGGCCGCGAGCCAGCTGTCGACGACCGAGCCCGGCGGCCACGCGGCACCAGGCTCCACGTCTAATACGTCGCAATCGGGGTGGTCGCCATGGTTGTCAATCGTGACGAGAACCGTGCTCTTGGAGAATCTCGACACCGAGCCCGTGGTGCGGGAGTCATGCGGGTAGTAGGCCACCATCTGCGCGTTTTCCGGGATCGCGGTCAGATCGAGCGCATCGTACATTGTCCTGTCGGCCATGCGGCGCTCCTTCAGCGTGATAACGAATTCTGAAGGGTCTCGGGTTTTACCCTGGCTCGATCATACGTCTTTCCGCTGCTTATCGGGAATCTAATTCTGAGCATGCCCGAAAGTGATTTAACGCTTGTACGACTCCTCGTGAAATAGGTCGGTGTCTGCGCTTAGCGCCGCCGATTAACGCATCCGGTCCAGGATTTCCGCGACCAGGTCCATCGAGGTGTGCGGGTGCAGGAACGCGAACCTGGCCACGGTCTCGCCCTCCCACGCGCTCGGCGGGATGAACGCCACCTGGTCGTGCAGCAGCCGGCCGGCCCAGCCGGCGTACCGGGCCGGGTTCCAGCCCCGGCGGCGGAACAGCACCACGCCGAGCTCGGGCTCGCGGACCAGTTCCAGGTAGTCGCGCGCCCGGATCTCGGCCGCGGCCTCGCGGGCCAGGCGCAGCGCGGTCTCGATCGCCTCGGAGTAGGCCCGGACGCCGTGCACCGCGAGCGAGAACCACAGCGGCAGCCCGCGGGCGCGGCGGGTCAGGTGGTAGGCGTAGTCGGTCGGGTTCCACTCGGCCGGGTCGGAGTGGATCACGTCCAGGTAGGAGGCGTCCTGCCGGTGCACCGACCGGGCCTGCGCCGGGTCGCGGTAGATCAGCGCGGCGCAGTCGAACGGCGCGAACAGCCACTTGTGCGGGTCGACGACGAACGAGTCGGCATGCTCGATGCCGTCGTAGGCGTGGCGGATGCTGGGCGCGAACAGCCCGGCCCCGCCGTAGGCGCCGTCGACGTGGAACCACGCGCCGAGCTCGCGGCACACGGCGGCCGCCCCGGCCAGGTCGTCGATGATGCCCGCGTTGGTGGTGCCGGAGGTGGCCACCACCGCGGCCAGCGACGACGCGTCGCCGTCGGCGTCGATCGCGGCCCGCAGCGCGGCGCCGGTAAGCCGGTGGTCGTCGGTCGCCACCGTCAGCGGGTCCATCTCCAGGATCCGCAGCGTGGCGGCGATCGAGGAGTGCGCGTCCGCGCTGACCGCGACCCGCCACCGGCGCCCGGTTCCGGCCCCGCCGCCCGCTCCCGCCGCGCCGCCGGCGGCCCGGCGCTTGGCTACCTCGCGCGCCACGAGCAGCGCCGACAGGTTGGCGGCCGAGCCGCCGGACACGAAGCAGCCGCCGGCCGGCGGCGGCAGCCCGGCCCGGTCAGCGATCAGGCGCAGCACCTGGTTCTCCGCCTGGACCGCGCCCGCCGCCTCCAGCCAGGAGATGCCCTGGATCGACGCGCAGGAGATCAGCATGTCGAACAGCAGCGCGGCCTTGGTCGGCGCGGCCGGGATGAAGCCGAGGAACCGGGGGCTGTCCGCCGAGATCACCGCGGGCGCCAGGCACGACGCGTAGACCCCCAGCACCTGGTCCGGCTGATGCGGCAGGTCCCCGAGCAGGCCGTCGAGGGCGGCGTCGAGTACCGCCGGGTCACGCGCGCCTTCGTCGAGCGGGACCGGGTCCAGCCGCAGCCGGTTCTCCGCGTAGGCGAGCACCGACCTGATCATCTGTTCTGTGGTCGCGTCGACGCTGTGCATGGCCGCAACGTAGGGCCGGCCGGGGCGACGCCGCAACGGGCCCGCGCGTGACGGGCCCCCGGCGGGGGTAATCAGGCACTATCCGGGCGCAGCGGACCGCAGACAGGAGGCCGGTAATGACCGACTCGCCGCCGAATCTGCAGGGGGTCTCCGATCTGCGGGAGTTCTTCCGCACCAACCAGACGCCGATCTACTTCATCTCGCCCACGGCGTTCAACCTGCTCGGGATCGACCAGTGGGTCCGCAACTTCCACTACGTCACCTGGTACGACTCGTTCGAGGACCGCTGCCAGCAGTGGATCACCGGGATCCGGGCCCAGTTCGCCGGCGCGCCGCCGGTCTCGCCGCAGGCCGCGCCGGCCAGCCCGGCCTCGTTCAAGATGGCCTGACCGGTGGCAGCCGCACCGCCGCCCGCCGCGGCGCATCCCCTGGACCCGCTGACCGCCGAGGAGATCGCCAGCGTCACCGCCGTGCTGCGGCGCGACCGGGGCGTCGAGCCGCCGCGCTGGCGGTTCGCCTCGATCGAGCTCATCGAGCCGGACAAGGCCGCGCCGCGTGACGGCCAGGCCCGCCGCGAGGCCCTGGCCGTGTGCTGGAACCGGGAGGACGGGGGGGCCTACCGGGCCGCCGTGTCCCTGGCCGACGGCGCGGTCACCGCCTGGGAGCACCTGCCCGGCCAGCAGCCGAACATGACCGTGGACGAATGGCACGAGTGCGACGAGATGCTGCGCGCGCACCCGGAACTGATCGCTGCGCTGGCCCGCCGCGGGATCACCGATCTGAGCCTGGTGCTGACCGACGTCTGGGCCTACGGCGCCGCGCTGGTCCCGGAGCGCTACCGCGGGCTGCGGGTGGGCTGGGCCGACGTGTGGCACCGCGGCAGCGCGGACGGCAACCCGTACGCGCACCACGTCACCGGCCTGCATCCGGTCGTCGACCTCAACCGGATGGTGCTGCTGGAACTGGAGGACAGCCGGGCGGCCGCGGCGGAGCCCGCCGACCCGCCCGAGGTGATGGGCGAGTACCAGCCGGCGCTGATCCCGATGCCGCTGCGCGAGGTGAAGCCGCTGCGCATCACCCAGCCGGACGGGGTGTCCTTCACGCTCAGCGGCCGGCTGCTGTGGTGGCAGAACTGGGAGATGCGGATCGGCTTCAACCACCGTGAGGGGCTGGTCCTGCACACGGTGGGGTTCTGGGACTCGGGACGGCTGCGCCCGGTGGCGCACCGGCTCTCGTTCGCGGAGATGATCGTGCCTTACCGGGACGCCACCCCCGACCACTACCGGCGGACCGCGTTCGACATCGGCGAGTGGGGCCTGGGATTCATGACGACCTCTCTCGGGCGCGGCTGCGACTGCCTCGGCGAGATCACCTACCTGGACGCGGTGGTGCACGACTCGCGCGGCCAGCCGCGGACGATCACGAACGCGATCTGCATCCACGAGGAAGACAACGGGGTGCTGTGGAAGCACGTGGACGACCGGGCCGGGACCGAGGTGCGGCGCGCCCGCAGGCTCGTGATCTCGTTCCACGTCACGGTGGCGAACTATGAGTACCTCGTCTACTGGCGCTTCTACCAGGACGGCAGCATCGAGTGCGAGGTGCGGGCGACCGGGATCATGGTCACCTCATCGTTCCCCGAGGGCCGCCAGCCGCCGTACGGGACGCTGGTCGACCAGCGCACCTACGCGCCGTTTCACCAGCACTTCATCGTGGCCCGGCTGGATCTCGACCTGGACGGCGCGGACAACACCGTGTACGTGTCGCAGGCCGAGCCCGCGTCGGCGGGCGAGGGCGACCCCTACGGCCTCGGCCTGGTGCTCCGCGACACCCCGCTGCGCACCGAGACCGAGGGCAGGCAGGACTACGACTGGGCCGTGCAGCGCACCTGGAAGGTCGTCAACGACAACGTCAGGAACGGGCTGGGCACGGCGCCCGGGTACAAGCTGGTGCCGACCGGCAGCTTCCCCGCGATGATCGACCGTGCCTCCCCGGCGTTCCTTCGGGCCGAGGTCATCGGGCACACGCTGTGGGTCACGCCCTACCGCGCCGCCGAGCGCTGGCCGTGCGGCGACTTCCCGAACCTGAGCGAGCGGGACTCGGGGCTGGCCCGGTGGACCGAGCAGGACCGGCCGATCGAGAACACCGACGTCGTGCTCTGGTACGTGTTCGGCATCCATCACCTCACCCGGCCGGAGGACTGGCCGGTGATGCCGGTGGACACGGTCTCGTTCTGGCTCAAGCCGTTCGGGTTCTTCGACCGCAACCCGGCGCTCGACGTCCCGCCGGAGCCGTCCGCCCACCCCGGCTAGGGGCTGGGGGGACCAGCAGGACGGCATGCCGTCAGTCCACCAGGTCCAGGACATTGGCGGCGAAGCCGAGCGCGTTGCCGACCACCGCGCCGAGCTGGAAGGTCCCTCACCGCCCGGCCGATCAGTCGCGGCCGGGCCCTGCTCGCCGCGAGCGACGGCTCTTACCGGTGCGCCTCGGCGGGCTGTTCTTCGGCTGGCGTGAATACTCTGCCGAGTGCCTCAAGGCGTGCAGGCCTTTTGGCCCGGAGGGCGTCGGCGGCGATCACCCCCAGGCATAGCCAGCCGAGCGCCGCGAAGGGCAGCAGGTTCACCAGCGTGTAAGCGCGCGGGTGAAGGATTCCCCATAGCGGGAACAGGAACAGCACGGCGGCTGCGGCCGGGAGCAGCAGGTGCCGCCAGAGCCGGAACTGGTCGCGGAACTCGGTGCGGAACGCGCGGATGGTCGCGATGTTCACGGCCAGGTAGATCAGCACCACGCAGAGCGCGCCGGCTCCGGCCAGATACCCGAAGGTGCGCAGGCCGCCGTCGGCGTACGTCAGCGGCAGCCCGAGCACGAGCACGAGCACCGCGGTGCAGCCGATCGCGATGACCGGGGTCCGGCGGCCGGACAGCCGGGCCAGGGAGCCTGGCAGGACCTGTTCGCGGCCCATGGCGAACAGGATCCGGATGGCTGCGTTGAACACGGCGATGACGAAGCTCAGGCCGGCGAGCACGACCACCAGGTCAATGACCCACAGGACCGATGGTGACCAGTAGCGGCTGGTCAGATAGCCCAGCGGGCTAGGCCGCCGGGGCAGGCCGGTGATGCCGTGCGGCCCCGTGCCGAACGTCTCGGCCAGCACGACGAGCAGGTAGAAGAGGCCGGTCACGAGGACGACGGCAATGGTGGCTGCTGGGATGGAACGGCGCGAGTCCCGTGCCTCTTCGCCCAGTGCCGCGGCAGCCTCGAAGCCCGCGAAAGCGGAGATGCCGTAGATCATTGCATTGGTGATCTCGCTGAGCTGGCCGTGCGGCGAGGATGCCGGGGAGAAAACCGCGCCGGAGTAATGCGCGGCCCCGGTCTTCACCAAGATCGTGATGGCCAGCGCCGCGATCACGGCGACCTCCCCGGCCGCCAGCAGCAGATCGACCGTAGACGAGGTGGCGATGCCCAGGTAGGCGACCAGGACCACCGCCGCCAAGATGATCAGGAACAGCACCCACGGGGCGATGGTCACATGCACCACGGCAGCTAGCAGCATCGACGCAAACGCACTGGTCAGCGCCACACCAGCGGGCGCGTACAGCGCATACGCGGCGATCATCATCCAGCCGGTCAGGAAACCCCCGACCTGGCCCAGGCCGCGGCTGTTGTAGGTGTACAGCGAGCCGGCTGAGGGCAGCCGCCGGGCGAACTCCGCGATGCTGCTCGCACAGCACAACGACGCGACGAACGCGACGACCACCACCAGCGGTGAGGCGAACCCGGCGTACGACACCAGGATCACCAGCCCGCCCACCACCGAACCAGCCGGCGCCACGCTGCTCACCCCGAAGGCGATCACCCGCGTTGGCCCGATGACGCCATGGGCCAGCCCGCGGATCTCATGACTGCCCTCACTCAAGCCATAGCCCCCTCATCATCGTGCGCGCTCGCTCAAGATCCGGCCGGGCGATTGCCCACCCGCGCCTTCTGGAGCTACAGAACAGCGATGGAACCGCTGCGCCCGCGCCGACGTCCATTCGCGCAGGATTTCACCCGGCTCTGGGTGAGTGCAGAGCAGGGCGTCTTCGGCGAAGATCGGGTTGAAGGACCGCGATGGTTGTGAATCTTATTGTGATTGGCCTGGCGGTAGCACTCGACCCGCTGCCGCTGACCGCATTCATCTTCGTGCTGCCCTCCAAGCGCGGCGTGAGAAAGGGCGCGGCATTCCTGTTCGGCTGGCTAGTTTCGCTGGCCATCGTGGTCACGGTCACGGTACTCGCCACCGGCAATAACCCGCCCAAGCCGAACACAGCCCCTTCGCTGGCGTCGTTGGCGGTGAAGATCGCCATCGGAACCTTCCTTGTCCTGATCGCGATCCGGCAGCGCCGGCAGATGGGGCGGCCGAAGAAGCCGAAGAAGCCGCCGAAGTGGCAGGGGGACGTGGACAACATGTCGCCGCGGTTCGCCATGGTCCTGGCCCCCGCGCTTCAGCCCTGGACCCTGATCGCTGCGGGGGCCGCCAGCGTCGTGGAGGCCAAGCTGTCCAGCTGGGAGAGCTATCTCGCGCTGATCGGGTTCTGCATTCTGGCTTCAGCGTCCTACATCGCCATGGAGATCTACGCCGGTTTCAAACCCGACCAGAGCCAGGCATCCCTGGCCAGGTTCAGGACATGGATGGAGACCCATACCGACCAGGCGATCATCGTAGGTTGCCTGGTCCTCGGCTTCTGGCTCATTGCCAGCAGCAGCTACTACGTGATCAGCAGCTGAGGGAGAGGCCGGGATGTCCGTTCATGGCGGCTCCTCCAGCTTCTAAATTTAGCTGGCGGGTGGTGATGCGGGAATGTCGCGTGGCGGGCTGGTTTCGGCGCCGGTTTGGCCCGGTCCCGTCTGGTCATCGGTGTCCTGGTCGGCGGCGGCCCATTCGGCGCGGGTCTGGTGGCGGAAGGCGGTCACGGCGGATTCGATGGTCGGGTAGAAGTGGCGTGGGTCGATGGTGCGGGTGAGGCCGTAGCGCTCGATCTTGTCCCGGACCGGGTCCTTGAGTTCGGCGAACACCAGGCTGGTGCCCTGGGCGTTCAGCATCTCGTCGAGTTCTTCCAGCACGTCCGATGCGGTGGTATCCGCGTCGGTTATCGGCTCCGCGGCGATCAGGATCCATGTGGGCTTGGGCTCCGTGCTGGCCAGCCGCCTGACCTCGTCGCGGAACGTCTTGGCGTTGGCGAAGAACAGCGGGGCGTCGAACCGGTAGATCACCAGGCCGGGCAGGTGCTGCGCTTCCGGATACGAGTGCACGTCGTGGTAGCCTTCCAGCCCTTCTACGCGCCCGAGTTCGGTGTCGTAGGGCCACCAGGCCCGGCGGAAGACGTCGAGGATCGACAGGCCGACCGCGAGCGCGATCCCGGGCAGCACGCCGAGCAGGGCGACGCCGAGGAACGCCGTGATCGACAGCAGGAATTCCGCCTTGCGCTGCCGCCACAGCCGCACCGTTCCCGGGATGTCGGCCAGGGACAGCGATGCGGTGATCACCACGGCGGCCAGTGCGGGCTGGGGCAGGTTCCGGAACAGGCCCGGGACCAGGACGATCATCAAGATGATCAGGGCCGCCCCGGTGACCCCGGTGAGCTGGGTCTTCGCGCCGGACCGTTCGGCCACCGCCGTGCGCGACCCGCTGGTACTGACCGGGAACCCCTGGAACAAGCCGGCCGCCAGGTTGGCCGCGCCGATGCCGATCATCTCGCCGTTTCCGCGGATCTCCTGCCCGGTGCGGGCGGCGAACGCCGACGCGGTGGAGATGGTGTCGGCCAGGGAGACCAGGGCGATGCCCAGGGCGCCGACGGACAAGGGCCCGAGGTCGGCCAGGCCGACGTGCGGGATGGTGAGCGGCGGGAATCCCTTGGGGAGCACCCCGACCAGGCTGACGCCGCGCCCGGCCAGGCTGAAGACCGTCGTCGCCGCGATCGCGAGCACTACCATGATCAGCACGGCCGGGAGTTTCGGCAGCCACCGCTGCAGCACCAGGATCAGCGCGATCCCGGCGATCCCGACGACGGCCGCGGCGGCAACCGCCTCGCCGTTGGCCAGCCCCTTGACCAAGCCGGTGATCTCATGGATCAGGCCCTCGGCGCTGACCTTGAACCCGAACAGCTTCGGCAGCTGGCCGACCAGGATGGTCAGCGCCAGGCCGTTCATGTACCCGATCATGGTCGGCTTGGAGATCAGGTCGGCGATGAAGCCGAGCCTGGCCACGGCCCCGAGGATCATGATCGCTGCGACCATGAGCGCGAGCATCGATGCCAGCGCGATCGCCCGCTCGGGGTCGCCGTCGGCGCCGGCCAGCGGCAGGATCGTCGCGGCGATCATCGGCCCGAGCGAGGAATCCGGGCCCAGCACCAGGATCCGTGACGGGCCGGCCACCGCATAGCCGAGCAGGCACAAGACCGAGGTGTACAGCCCGGTGATCGGCGGCAGGCCCGCTAGTTCCGCGTAGGCCATGCCCTGCGGGACCAGCAGCGTGGTGAGCACAACTCCCGCGACGACGTCCTTGGCGAGCCACTCACGCCGGTAGGACCTGACCGCCTGCAGGCCAGGCAGCCAGCTGAACGCAGGCATCACGCCCCGGCCGTGATCGGTCACTGCAGGGCGAGCAGGTGGAACTGCCACGGCCGGCTTCTCTCCCACACCCCCATCAGCCAGACGGCGTCCACCCCGGGCGGGACGGCCGCATCCCAGTCCGCAGCGGCCACACCCGCCAAGGTCACCGGCCGCCCGGCCGCTCGGGACAGCCCGTCCAGCCCCACCGCGGTGTTGATCTCATAGATCACCGGCTGGCCCGGCCACCCAGTCATCGCGCCGCCCCGGTCCGCCGGCCCGTACCCCACTGCCGCTCACTGAGGTACGGGCCCCGGCACCGCCGGGGAACACGACCCGAGTCCGCCTCGCCCAGCCGCAGCCGCTCCGCGCTGACCATCGTGTTCCGCCTTCCGCTGCCGGATCGGCCCCTGCATGACACCGCTGTCCCGGGACCACTCGCCCGGGACTACCAGCCTCCTTCCTCTGGGGCGACGACACATCACCCTCACCGGGGTGAAGTGGGTCCTGTTCGCTTCCGCGTGCCGCTGGCCGCGGGAATTGGCGGTTGACCGTGTTGAAGCCTGTCGTGCTGCCCGAATGCCTCGATGCCTGCCGAAAACCCGTACGGCCCGCGGATCCGCTGAAGGTCCGGTGAGACGTCGCGGTAATCCAGGTCGGGGTCATCGCCGCAGTCGCGGCAGATGAGCTCGTAGGCGTCGGTGTAGCCGCCTTCCGGGCGGCCTTCCGCGAGGTGGACCGGCTGACGCCGCAGGACCAGCGTCCAGCCCGGCGCGGGCTCATCATGGGTCTGCGTCACCGCGCTGCCTCCTCGGGCGTGACTTGCGCCGTCATGGCCAGATCGGGGGCTGATGCGGGCTACTGCGCGGCTTTCCCGCTGCCGTGCAGGGCGTCCTGGAGTTCCCTTTCGTCGTCCTTGGACAGGGACGTCTTCAGCACCGTACCGCCGTACTTGCTCATCGCCTCGACGGCCTTGTCGGGGGTCACCTTCTCCAGCATCAGGAACAGCGCCGACGTACCCGGCTGGAGCATGCCGCGGACCTGGTCCTGGAACTGCTTGTCGATGCTGGTCTTGGCGAATTTGCCCATCAGCGCGCCCATCCCGGCTCCCACCGCCATCCCGAAGACCGGGATGAAGAACAGCAGGCCGAACAGGAACCCCCAGAACATGCCCCAGATCGCCCCGCCGCCGACCGCGTGATGGGTGGTGTGGACGTGATAGCTGCCGTCCTCGTCCCGCACGATCACCGCGATGGCGTCCGGCTGGATGATCAGATCGGCGGCTAGGCGGCGTGCCTCGTCGGCGGCCTCGTCCGCGGTCGTCAGGTCTGGATATCCGATGGCGATCAGGTCAGCCATGGTGTTCCCCTTCCTCGTGATTTCCGTTCGCCCTTTCCGCCGCTGGTCATGCGACGGGCTCTGATCTTGCCTTCGGCGCGCCGGGGTTTCCTCACCCTCCCGTGGGTGAATTGCGGCGGTTACCCGGTGCCGGGACAGTCTTCGGCGTAGGACTGGCGGCGCCTCATGTCATCCCTGAAGGAGCGGTGCCGTGTCAGCCGTTTCGCGTACCGGGGCGCCAGCGGTTCGGCCGTCGCACGTTGTGCGACGACGCTGAGCAGCACGGTGGCGGGGTAAAGGAGCCGAAGCCGGTGCCTTGGTGTTGATCAAGAGCTGCCGGCACCGAGTGCCTCCGTGATCTGCTGGACGGCTTCGGCCTCAGCGGGACTAACCGTCTGCCCGTGTTCCCGATGCGCGGCCGCGACCTTGTCGGCGAGGGCAAGGACAAAGCGCCGGTACTCCTCGAGTTCCTCGGTAGTTGCCTTGCTTTCGAGCACAGCCACCGCATCGCGGAGGTGCGCAAATCCGTTTTCCCTGAGTTCTTCGACGGAGTGGTATCTGGTGTGGTCCACCTCAGGCTTTGCCGCCACGATTTCGTCGAGGAGTTCGCTTTCGCCGTGCTCGCCACGCGCTTCTGCGTAGGCCTTGGCCATCGCGATCGTCTCGCGGAACGTTCCTCCGCGTGCTGCAGTTACGACGATCATCCCGGCGGTCGGCGGCCCTTCCAGGACCACGTTCCATTCCTCAGGTGAAAAGGCAGCTTTTGTCGTCATGCCACGCTCCTTCGCTCATCTGCCTGTGTTCGCAGACCTCCTGATCCGAACGACAGCCCGATGAGCCTGATCTTATTGCTGCTGCGCGCCAAGGAGCGGGAACCAGCGTTGCCAGGCGCCTCCGCCCCGGGCCCGAGCCGGTTTCCCGATGCTGTTCGGGCGATCTGGTCCGGTCGTCACCCAACCGAGGGTGGTTCCCGCCACCGACGCGGACTCAGAGCAGGCGCAGGTCGACCGCTCGCTCGAGGGCCTCCGAGCGTGACGCCACTCCGAGTTTCTGGTAGATCGACCGCAGGTGGGTCTTCACCGTGTTGCGTGAAATGTAGAGAGTGTCCGCGATCTGCAGGTAGGTGCTGGTCGGCAGAAGCTGGAGGACCCGCTCCTCGGCGCCGGTCAAGGGCTCGGCGAGCGCCCGGCTGGATGGGGCGGAGCCCGGCTGGGCGGCGCGCACCGCCAGCGCCGCGGCAACTAGCTTGTCGATGAACGGGTCTGACCGCAGGTGGGCCGCGTGCTCGACCACGTAACTGGCCACTTGCGGTGCAGTGGTGACGACGGTATCGAGAAAGCCCTGGCCGCGAGCTGTGTGCAGAGCGCTTCCGAGCAGCCTCGCGGCCGCGGGATCGCCATGCTCGATCGCGGCGGCGGCCAGCAGTACCTGGCGCACCAGCGCCTGACGTGGCGTCAGGTCGCCCAGGGCCGCTGCCCGCAAGTGCTTCTGGACGCCATGGTCATCACCGGCCGCGAGCGCAACCCGGGCCAGCAGCAGCCCGCGGCGCGCGGCGGGCAGATTGCTGGCCAGCTCCGCGGGGGAGCGCGTATCGCCAAGCGACAGGCGCAGCAACGCCTCCTGCTCGTCGGCCTGGGCGAGCAGCGCCGGACTGGCTGCCGAGGTCAGGACCTGGCGTGCGGCCCCGACCGTGGTCAGCGCGTCGCGGACATGTCCGCGGGCCGCCCAGATCTGCGCCCGGTCGAGCAGCGCCAGGAATTCGAAGAGCGGCCTCCGCTGCTCGGTTATCAACAGCACTCGTTCGGTGAGATGCTCTGCGGCGTCGAGGTCGCGGCGTTCCAGCGCGAGGCCAGACAGCGCGCGCAGATGGTCCACGGCCAAGAAATGCTGGCTGAATCCCAGCCGCTGCGCATCGGCGTCGACGGCCCCGGCCACATCGGCGGCCTCGGCCAGGTATCCGGCCTCGAACAAGGCCAGCGCCCGCGCACCCGGCACCATCACGAGCTTGACCGATTCAGCGACGTCGGGTGCCGCCAGAGCCGCGGCTGCCTCGCGCTCGGCGGCCGGGAAGTCGCCCAGGCAGGCATATATGCGGATGAGAATCAGCGGGATGGCGACGGTCCATTCGTCGGTGAGCTGCGTCCGGTCCTGAGTAGCCCGTGCGGCCAGGGCCTTCTGCACGGCCGTTTCCAGCTGCCCGGCCACCCCCCAGCGGAACGACTGAAACGCCGCGACCCGCGCGGCCAGCTCCGAACCGGGCGGAATCCTCCCGGCCTGCTCAAGCAGATCAAGGTACTCGCCGCCGCGAGCCGTGTCACCCGACAACAGCAGGTGGGTGGCCAGGCCCAGCAGCCGTTCCGGGGTCTCTGCCAGAATGGACGGGTCAGCCATGCTCAGCACCAGCGGCTCCGGCACCGCCGGGACGCGCAGGAAGTCAGGCACGACCCGGTCCTGTATGAGCGCCAGGGCCCGGTCAGCCTGCTGCACCGCCAGATAATGATAGGCCGCACGCCGGGCGTCTCCGGTAGCCTCGAACCACTCTGCCGCCCGCAGCTGAAGCATCTGCTCGCGGGCGCGGTCCCTGGCGCGCAACTCCGCGCGCAGCACATTCCGCACCAGACGGTGATACCGGAAGCTGGTCCGCTCATCATCGAGGGTCACCAGGAACAGGTGAGCGGAATCGATAGCGCGCAGCAACGCTGCCGCGTCCTGCCTTCCGGTGACCGCGGCACACGCGTCTGCGGTCAGCACCCCCACCAGGATGGAGGTGTCGAGCATGAACTGGACCAGCTCAGGCGGCTGCTGCTCGAGAACCTCGGAGACGAAGTAGTCGGCGATGGCCGGGCCGCGGACCTCCAGCACCCGCGCTAGCCGTGCCGGATCCCTGGTGCCGCGCAGCGACAGCGCTGCCATCTGCAAGACCGCGGGCCACCCTTCGCTTCGCCGATGAAGCAGGGCCACGTCAGCATCGGCTAGCTGGACGCCGAAGTTCGCCAGCAGGTCATGGCTCTCGGCGAGGGAGAGATACAGATCGCGGTCGCGGATCTCGCACAGCTGGCCCGACATCCGCAGCCGGTGTTGCCGCAGCGGAGGGTCAAAACGGCCGGCCAGCACCAGCTGGACGGTCTCGGCCGGCCAGCGCTCGACCAGATCGGTCATGTCCGGAGCGGCCGCGGCCGCCGCGAAATGGAAGTCATCCACGATGACCGCCGAGCCCGCAGGCAGCCTGGCGGCGTCGTTGGAGAGCGACGCGGTGACATCAGCCGACATCGTCCGGTCCATCGCCAGCAGGTCGGCGGCGTCGGCGCCAAAGCCGGGTTCGATGGCCCGCGGCGCCTCGACGAAGCCGGCCCAGAACCGGACCGGGTCAGCGTCGGCCCGGTCACACGACAGCCAGGACGTCATGCCAGGTGGCCGCGCTACGGCCCAGCCCGCCAGCAGCACGCTCTTGCCTGCCCCAGCCGAGCCCACCACAACTGTGAGCCGCTGACCAGCTCCCGCCGTCAGCCGGTCATGCAGCACGGACCTTGTGACGAGCGTGGCGGGCAGTGCCGGAGGCCGGAACTTCGTCAGCGCGAACCGGGCGCCCCGCGAGGAGCCCCGTCCAGCTATCGCGCCCTCTGCCATAAATGCGTGGTTCCCGTGCCCCAGGGCAGGCCCATAAATCTGTGCTCTGCTCTTGCGGTCGCTAAGTTGCCGGCGCGAATCCGACGACCATGACGCACAAACTTATTGGACCACGGCGCCGCGGGCCGGTCATCACCCTCCGCGGGGAATCCGGGGCTGTATTTCTGCGCCGTGAGGGGCTGGTGGTTCGGCTGGTGAAAGATCAGCGTACGGACACGCGCTTTTGCTGCCTGAAGCTCGATCACCCCCCATAGGGCGATTACGAAGAGGCCGGCTGCGCGGCATGCTGGAGACCTGCATGAACCAGAGCTACGGGGCCCGGGAGGCGTAACCCGGTGCAATCACAGACATATGAGATCACGTTCCTCGGCCAGGCGGGCACCACGCTGCGCGCGGAGTTCGACGACTGCGAGGTCACCATCGGGCCCGGCACCACCACCCTCCGGGCCGAACTGCCCGATCGGGGGGCTCTGTCCGGGCTGATGGAGCGAATAAACAGCTTGGGGCTTGACGTAATCGACGTGAGCCTGGTGGCGCCACCGGGGGGGAAGTAGAGCGGTACCCCTCACCCGTGGGCGGGTGATGACGCGCGCGCTGGCCGGCACACTTGGCGGCACGGATGAACGATGCGTGCGCTAGCCGCCGAGATGTGAGGCCGATGTCCGACTGGCACGCCGACCGAGCCTTTCCTCCCACCGGCGGGAATGGCTGGCATCAGCTTGGCCCCCGGGACATTGAATGCGGCCGGGGAGCCGACGAAGTCACCCTCGCAAGGGTGACGACATTCCAGGACGGCCCGGCAGGCTGAAGTCGCAAATTACGGCGATTCTGATCTTGGGAGACCGAAATGACGTCGGAGACAATAAGGCAAGGCAGGGGCGCAAGCCACAGCGAAGGCTACTGGATGATCGTCTTCGCGGCAGCGCTGCTGGGAGTGGTCGGCATCTTCAACCTGATCGACGGCATCGCCGCGATCGCCAGCTCGCATATCTTCATCGCCAACGCGCACTACGTGATCGGCGACCTGCGCGCCTGGGGCTGGGTCGCTCTCATCCTCGGCGCGTTGCAGGTCCTCGCGGCGATCGGGGTACTGGTCGGCAACGAGGCGGCCCGCTGGTTCGCGGTGGTCGTGATCGGCCTCAACGCCATCGGCCAGATGTTTTTCATCCCGGCTTATCCGTTCTGGTCACTGATGATCATCGCCGTGGACGTGGTGGCCCTGTGGGGACTGTGCGCCTACGGAAGCCACGAGGGCCTGACCGCTTAGCCGCCACAACTTACCGGACGAGCCCCCGGGGGGCGGACGTGGCGGCAACGCTCATCCCCCGGGGCGGGTCCGGCCCCTACGAAGTCGGCTGGCGTGCCGCGGGTTCCGGGCCCGGGCTTTCCGGCGTCGTGGCCTCGACCGGCCTGCGCGGGATGAGGACGCCGAGGACCAGTCCGATGAGCGTGAACACGAGCATCATCGTCAGGGCCACGGCGAAGGGCCTGCCCTCCGGCAGCTTGACGGCCACCAGGACCGAGCCGACCAGGGCGGTGCCCAGCGATGATCCCAGGTTCGAGACGCTCCGCGACAGGCCGGAGATCTCCCCCTGGTCGGCCTCGGGGAAGCTGGACTGGACCACGTTGACCGAGGACGTCAGCATGGTCCCGACTCCGGCGCCGAACAGGAACAGCCCCGGGATCCACGTCCAGACGCCCGAGTGCGCCCGGACCAGGGTCAGCAGCAAGATCATGCCGGCCGCGGTGACCAGGAAGCCGGCGATGATCAGCCACCGCTGCGGGTGCCGCCGGGCGAACCGGCCGGCGCCGGCCGACGCGGCCAGGATCCCGATCGTGCCCGGGGTGAGGACCAGCCCGGTCTTGATCGCGTCGTATTTCCAGATTTCCTGCAGGTAGACCGACACTGCGAAGAACGACCCCTGCAGGATCAGCCACTGGATGGTCTGCGTGCCCAGGCCCAGGTTGGAGGTCTTGTTGCGGAACATCCGCAGCGGCAGCAGCACGTCCCTGCGCGCCTTCTCCCGCGACCGGGTGTACAGGAAGAACCACAGCAGGAACAGCGCGCCGATGGCGACGTAGATCCAGACCGGGGAGATCGAGCCCTTGGGGATCACCACGGTGCTTCCGATGGTGAGGTCCTGCCGCGACTTGCCGAAGCCGTAGGTCCTGGACTGGAGCAGCCCGAGCACCACGAAGAACAGCCCGGCAGCGGACAGTACCGCCCCGGTCAGGTCAAAGCGGGGCCGGGGCTCTTGTGGCCCGGGATCAGCGATCCTACGGGCCAGCAGGATGATCCAGGCGACCACCAGGACCTGCAGGCCGAACGAGGCGCGCCAGCTGATCGCGCTGGTCACCACGCCACCGATCAGCGGCCCGGCGGCGGCGCCCAGGCCGCCCGCGCCGCTGACCACGCCGAAGTACCGGGCCCGCGACTTGACGTCCGGGAAGGCCACGGTGACCAGGATGTAGATCGGCGGGATCATCAGCGCCGAGCCCACGCCCTCCAGCAGCGAGTACCCGATGATCAGCTGAGGCAGCCCGAACGACAGCAGCGCCAGCAAAGCGCCGACCCCGTACACGATCAAGCCCAGGACGAAGCACCGCTTGCGGCCCCAGATGTCGGTCAGCTTGCTGCCCGGGATCATCAGCGCCGCCATCGTCAGCGTGAACAGCGTGATCGCCGTCTGCACCCCGGCCACCGTGGTGCCCAGGTCCGTGGCGATCGCGCTGATCGCCACGTTCATGTTCGTGGCCGCGTAGCTGGCGATGAACTGCGCCAGCGCCAGCGGCAGGATCATCGCCCGGCCCGCGGCGGCCGCCTTGGACATGCTCGCATCGGTCACACCGATGCAGCCTGCCCGCCCGGCACGCTCCCGTCATCACCCCGGACGGGGTGATGACGGCGCACCCGCAGCCCCGGCCCAACCACCCTGCGCCGGGTGAGGCGCCAGATGAGTTAACAGCGGATGATCCAACCATGAACGGCCTGAGGAGCACGCCTGCCCAGCGCTGGCTGGCGCGCCTCAGCTTCGCGCTCGCAGGCCTGGCGATCGTGATCCTGCTGGTCTTGGCCGGGCTGAAGAGCCTGGCCATGATGGTCGTGGGCCTGGCCGCCGCGGCCGTCAGCCTGGCCGCCGGGTACTTCTTCCTTTCCCGGCGCGGCATCTGGCGCTGGCTGTCGCTGGCAGTCTTCGTCCTGGCGCCGATCGCAGTGATCGTCGCCTACGCGTTCAGGGACCTGCTGTGGGTCGCGGTCCTGTCGGCTTCGGTCTGGCTGGTCGCGAGCATGACCGCGCGGCTGGCGCTGGCCGGGAACCAGCCGGACTGGCGCATGCCCGAGCGCCCGGCCCAGCCACCTGCCCGGCATCCGTACCTGATCATGAACCCGAAGTCCGGCGGCGGCGCGTACGCGGAGGCCGTCGAGACCCCTGCCTACCGCGGCGACAAGCTGACCACGACCCTGAATACGCTCCCTGACCTGCTGCAGGGCCACCGCGGGGCACGGCTGCGCGCGCAAGCGGACGGCACGGAAATCGAGGCACCGCAGGCGCTGCTGGTGTCCAACAACCCGTACGGAACCGGGGACATCGCCGGCCTGGGTCGGCGCGCGCGGCTGGGCCGCGGCATCCGAGGGGTCGTCGGCGTCATGGTGGCGAGCGCGCGACAGGCCGCAGGCCTGCTCCGCGGCAGGCACGCCAACGGGCTGAGCGTGCTGACCACGAGGCAGGTCGAGATCAGCGCCGATGTGCCGCAGATCCCGGTCGGCGTCGACGGCGAGTCGATCCTGATGCCGACGCCGGTCACCTGCACAGTCTCCCCCGGCGCGCTCCGCGTGCGGGTGCCTCGCGAGCGCCCGGGTGTCCCCGCGCCGAAGCCGCCGAAGGACTGGGCCAGGCTGCGGTTCGTTGCCGGCATTTCGGGAACCGCGCCGAGATCACCGCATTGATCGGGGAAGCGAGATGGCCAAGAAGAAGAAGGACGAGCGTAACCGGGAAGACGCGCGGAGCCGGGCGACATCGCCTGCCGCAGGGGAGGCGGCCGGTGCCGGGCCGCCCGCGAAGATGAAGCGCAAGGAGTATGAGCGGCAGATGCGTGTCCTGCACGGTGAGCTCGTGGCCATGCAGGAGTGGGTAAAGGAGTCCGGGGCCAAGATCTGCGTGGTGTTCGAGGGTCGCGACACCGCCGGGAAGGGAGGCACGATCAAGCGGATCACCGAGCGGGTCAGCCCGCGGGTGTTCCGGGTCGTGGCCCTGCCGACCCCGACCAAGCGGGAGAAGTCCCAGATGTACGTGCAGCGGTACATCGCGCACTTCCCGGCGGCCGGCGAGGTGGTGATCTTCGACCGCAGCTGGTATAACCGGGCCGGCGTCGAGCCGGTGATGGGCTTCTGCCAGCCGGAGGACACCGAGCGGTTCCTGGAACTGGTGCCCGCCTGGGAGAAAGCGATGGCCGATTCCGGGATCCTGCTGCTGAAGTACTGGCTGGAGGTCAGCCCCGGCGAGCAGACCCGGCGGCTGGAAAGCCGGATCAACGACCCGCGGAAGATCTGGAAGCTGTCGCCCATGGACTTGAAGTCCTACGGCCGCTGGTATGACTACTCCAGGGCCCGGGACGCGATGTTCGCCGCCACCGACACCGCGTGGGCCCCTTGGTACGTCGCGGACGCCGACGACAAGAAGCGAGCCCGGCTCAACATCATCAGCCACCTGCTCAGCCAGGTTCCCTGCAAGCCGCTGGCCCGCCGGGACGTCAAGTTGCCCAGACGGCAGCAGCCCGATGGCTACGTACCGCCGGATCTGCGGTTGCGGCACATCCCCACACCGTTCTAGCAGGCTGGGACGCTGGCGTGGGGATAGGAGAAGTTCTGAAAGCCACCATCGCGAGCCGGAGGGGAACTACGGGGTAGGGGCCGGCCCGAGGCCGGGGTCGCTGACCACGAGGTAGCGCCGGCCGGACGGGCCGGTCCGCACCGACCCGGCCAGGGCGCCGGCGTCCGGCCCGGCGGGCCGGGAAGCCGGGGGCCGGCCGCGGGCGGCCAGCGCGTCGACCCGCTGCGGCAGCTGGTCGACCGAGACCCGCAGCCGGGCGGCCAGGCCGCGCAGCAGCCTTTCCCGCTCGAGCGTGCGCGCCACCGCGGCCTCGCCGGTGACCGCCTCGATCCGGCGCACCCCCGCGCCGACGCTGCCCTCGCTGACGATCCGGAACAGGCCGACCTCGGCGGTGCGGCGCACATGGGTGCCGCCACACAGCTCGGCGGAGAAGTCGCCGAACGAGACCACCCGGACGTCGTCTCCGCAGGCGTCGCCGAAGAACGCGATCGCGCCGTCGCGGATCGCGTCGGCGTACGGCTTGACCACGGTCTCGCGCGCGACGTCGTCCAGCACCTCGGTATTGACCAGCCGCTCGACCCGCTCGGCCTGATCCTCGGTCAGCGCCCGCGGGTGCAGGAAGTCGAAGCGCAGCCGGTCCGGGGCCACCAGCGACCCGGCCTGGCGCACGTGCGGGCCGAGGACCTGGCGCAGCGCCGCGTGCAGCAGGTGCGTGGCCGAGTGGTTGCGCATCACCGCCCGCCGCCGGGCCGCGTCCACCGCGAGCCCGGCGGTGTCACCCACGCGCAGGGTGCCCTCGGTGACCGCCACGAAGTGCGCGTGCTGGCCGCCGGCGCCGCGGGTGCCGGTCACCCGGGCCGCCAGCCCGGGCCCCGTGACCTGGCCGGTGTCGCCGACCTGGCCGCCGCCCTCCGCGTAGAACGGGGTCTGGTCGAAGACCGCCAGGCCGCGCTGGCCCGCGGTCAGCGCGGCGGCGGCCCGCCCGTCCGGCCCGATCAGCGCCGTGACCTTGGCCGGGGCAGCGCCTCGCCCAGGAAGTACGGCTTGAGCGGGGCCATGCCCGCGTTGATGAACAGCAGCGTCGGGTCGTTGGCCGGGACGATCGAGGCCGACCCGATCCGTGCGTGCTCGCGCCGGGTGAAGAAACCCAGGAAGGTATCGCGGATCTCGTCGCTGCTGAGGGGGCGGGTGGCCTGGCCCGCCCGCGTCGGCTCGTTCATGCGGCTAAGCTGCCAGGCCCCGGCCCGGGCGGCCAGTGATTTTCCGGCCGGCTAGAGCTCGACCTGGCCGGCCACGCAGGTGACGGTGCCGCCGCCGACCCAGATCGTGCCGTCGTCGTCGCGGGAGACGTGCACCCGGCCCTGACGGCCCAGCGCCGTGCCCTGGCTGGCGACATACGGCGCGGCCGCCCGGCCGGTGCGCAGCAGCCAGCCGGCCAGCGACGCGTTGAGGCTGCCGGTCACCGGGTCCTCGTCCGTGCCGCCGCCCAGCTTGGGGGTGAACGCCCGCACCTCGAATGCCTGCGGCGAGCCCGCCGGGTACGGGCCGGCCACGCCCAGGTCGAGGTCGGTGACCCCGGGCCGCAGCGCGAGCACCGCCTCGGCGCTGCCCAGCAGGACGGCCACCCAGCCCGGGCCGTTGTCAGCCCATTCGGCGTCCACGATCTCGCCGCGGCCGATGCCGAGCACCCCGGCAATGTGCCGCACCAGCGGCTCCTCCACCGGCCCGGACCGCAGCACCGGCGGCGCGGCGAACGCCAGGCGGCCGCCGGCGCGGCGCACCCGCACCAGCCCGGCCCCGCACTCCTGCACGATCGCCTCGTCCCGGGCGGGTGTGCCGCCCGCCTCAAGCCAGGCGTGGCAGGTGCCCAGCGTCGGGTGGCCGGCGAACGGCAGCTCGAGCGCGGGCGTGAAGATGCGCACCCGGTAGTCCGCGCCCTCGGCGCCCGGCGGGAGCACGAACGTGGTCTCGGACAGGTTGGTCCAGCGGGCGAAGCGCGCCATCTCCTCGTCGGCCAGGCCCCCGGCGTCGAGCACCACGGCCACCGGGTTGCCGAGGTACGGGGTGGTGGTGAACACGTCGACCTGCCGGAAGGCTCGCTGCACGGAAGCGAGTGTGCCACAGCGCCGGGCCATGCGGCGCCGCCGGTAGTACCCTGGGGCTCGCCACCCTGGTCCTCGCTCCGCTGGGCGACCTCGGCCTGCCCTTCCTCGCCGTCATGACCGGGCTGGTCCATCGGCCGCATCTTCGACAAGCTGGGCCTGCCACCCTCCGACGACGATCACCGGCGGGTGCTGGCCATCCTGGCCTACCTCAACTCGAACGGCTGAGCACCCGGCTGAGCTTGGACGGCGAGTCCGACAGCCAGGCCCCGGCCGCGGTGAGCCGGGCGCGTGCCGCGGCCAGGATCTCCGCGCCGCCGGACACGAGCTCGACCTCGATCTCGCGCCAGGTCAGGGGCTCGCCCACGCCCGGGCGGCGGCCGGTCACCTGGTCGTCGGCCACCTCGGCCAGGATCTCCCCGCCGGGAGCGGTGATGTTGCGCACCGTGCGGCGGGTCTCCAGCACCGCGACCACACCGAGCGGCTGGTCCCCGACCTGGTCCGACACCAGCGAGACGAGCGCCGGGGGGACGGTCGTGGCCTCCTCGCCCAGCGGCTCGGCCAGCTCGCGGCGGCTGCCCGCGGCCAGCGGCAGCTTGAGGTGCCAGCCCGCGTCGGTGCCGCCGGTCCGGCGCCTGAGCGTGATCTTGGCGTTGGCCAGGCGCAGGTCCGGCGTGTCGAAGTAGCTCGCGGTCAGCAGCCTGACCTCGGGCTCGGTCACCGCAGAGCCGCCGGCCAGGCCGCTCAGGTCCGGGACCACGAAGCCGGGGCCGGTCTCGAATTTCAGCTCGGTCTCGAGGTGCTCGGTCGGCTGGTCGCTCATGCCGAAAGGCTACGGCACCGGGCGCCGGGTGCCCGCGTGTTGGCTTCGCGCCGGGCCAGTCACGGTGCGAGACTTACCGTTGACGTTCCGTGCCCGGGCGGGATCATAGGGGAGGGAGAGGTGATGGGCCTCCTCACGGAGCGCGATGACACCGGTGATGGTTTCGAGGAAGTGACCATCCCGCTCGCGCCCGTCGAGGCGGCCGTTCGCGATCCTGGCCGCGACGACCCGGCCCGGGGGGAGGCCGCGCGCGGCGGCGCGGACGGCGAGGGCGGGAGCGGCGAGGGCGGAAGGGGCGGGGACAGTGCGGCCCCGGACGGCGGCGTCATGCTGCGCCGCCGCTCGGCGCTGCCGACCCGGCGCTGCGTGCTCTACCTGCAGTGCCAGCGGGACCCGTTCGTGCCGGAAGACCTCGTCACCTGGTACACCGAGCGCGGGTTTCACTTCTACGTCGCCGACCTGCGCCCGCCGGAGGCGGCGGACGGGGGGCCCGGCCGCCGGCCGCGCCGTGAGCCCGGCGGGCGCCCGGCCCGGCTGGACGCGGCCTGCCGTCACCTGCGGGAGGCCGAGGGCATCGACATGATCATCGTGAGCGCGCACGGGGCCGGCGCGCTCACCGCCGTCCGGTGGTGTGACGCGCGGCGCGAACTCGGAACGGCGGACGCGCTCATCCTGTCCCGCCCGGCCTTCGGGCGCCGGCTGCGCCATGGTCTCGCGATCGCCTGCCCGGTGCTGGTGCTGAGCCCGGCGGGCGGGCCGGCCGGCGGCCGCCGGCCGCGGCGCAGGCCGCGCCGCGACCGGTCCGCGATCCGGCTCGGCCCCCATGTGACCTGGCTGCGGCTGGACGACGGGCTCGACGGCGCGCCGGACGCCGCCGCGGACCGGCGCCGGCTCTTCGATGAGGTCGGCCGCTGGCTGGGCGCGTACATGTACGGGTCCGTGCGCGACCAGCTGCTGTGACCAGGACGGGCCGCGAAACCGCCCGTCTGCCGTCACCGGCACCGCCCGCGGTTGCCGGCACCGCCTGCCGTCACCGGCCGGTCAGGGCCGGGCGCCTAGGGTTTGGTCATGAGGTCATCTGTTCTGGTCGAGGCGCTCAGCCGGGGGCTGCCCGGCGATCGCATCGTCACCGACCCTGATGTGCTCGCCGCCCTGTCGCACGACGAGGCCGAGTGGGCCCCGGCCGGCCAGGCCGCGGCCGCCGTGCGGGCGCGCTCCGAAACGGAGGTGCAGCACGTCGTGCGCACCTGCGCCGACCTGGGCGCCGCCGTGGTGCCGCGGGGTGCGGGAACCGGGTTGTCCGGCGGCGCCAACGCGGTCAGCGGCTGCGTGGTCCTGGACCTGTCGCCGATGAACCGGGTGCTCGAGATCGATCCCGACAACCTGCTTGCCGTGGTGCAGCCGGGCGCGGTCAACGACGACGTCAAGGCCGCGGTCGCCGAGCACGGCCTGTGGTACCCGCCGGACCCGGCCAGCGCCCCCTGGTCCACCATCGGCGGCAACGTGGCCACCAACGCGGGCGGCCTGTGCTGCCTGAAGTACGGCGTCACCCGCGACTACGTGCTCGGGCTGCGCGCGGTGGTCGGCGGCCCGGTGGCCTACGGCGAGGCCGTGCGCCTCGGCCGGCGAACGACGAAGGGGGTGGCCGGGCTGGACCTGGTCGGGCTCTTCGTCGGCTCCGAGGGCACGCTGGGCGTCGTGACCGAGGTGACGCTGCGGTTGCGGCCCGCGCCGGCCGGCCCGCCGCGGACGGTCGTCGCCGCGTTCGCCGACCTGGTCGCGTCCGGCCTGGCCGTGACCCAGATCACCCGGCGCGGCCTGACCCCGGCCGTGCTCGAACTGCTGGACCGGGCCTGCCTGGAGGCGGTCGAGGAGTGGAAGCACCTGGGCATCGAGGCGGACGCGAGCGCGCTGCTCCTGGCCCGGGTGGACACGCCGGGCGACTCGGGCGCCGCCGAGTCCGGGGCGATCGCCGCCACCATGTCCGACGCCGGCGCGCTCTGGGTCGAGCAGTCGACCGACGACGCCGAGGCCGAGGCGCTCTTCGACGCCCGGCGGCTGGCCTACCCGGCGCTGGAGCGGCTCGGCCCGGTCCTCACCGAGGACATCTGCGTGCCGCGGTCACAGGTCCCGGCGATGCTGGCGCAGGTCAGCGCGATCGCGGCGCGGCACGGGGTGACGATCGCGACGATCGCGCACGCGGGTGACGGGAACCTGCACCCGCTGCTGATCACGCCGCCCGGGGACGAGGCCGCGCGCGCCGCCGCCCAGGCCGCGTTCGAGGAGTTCCTCGACGCGGCGATCGCGCTCGGCGGCACGGTCACCGGGGAGCACGGCGTCGGGATCCTGAAACGGGACGGCATGCGCCGGGAACTCGACCCCGGAACGGTCGCGCTGCAGTCGGCGGTGCGCCGCGCGCTCGACCCGCGCGGCGTGTTCAATCCCGGCAAGGGCTGACGAGAGCCGGCCGGGCCCGGTCATCCGTGCGGTCAGCAGAACGCGGCCGCGGCGCGGTCAGCGGAACGCGGGCGCGACCTCCGCCATGAACAGGTCGCAGGTGTCCTTCGCGCGGGCCAGCGAGCCGAGGGTGAAGTCGGGGACGATGAGCTCGCCGGCCCCGGCGTCCCGGTACCGGGCGACGATGCCGGACACCTCGCCCGGGGTGCCGGCGATCACCGGGAAGCGGCCCGGCTCGGCCGGCCGCTTGTCGGCGAGCCAGGCGGGGTCGGTCGACAGGAACAACAGCGCCTGCGTGGAGACGCGGATCTCACCCGGGTCGCGGCCGGCCTGCTCGCAGTGCGCCCGCAGCACCGAGACCTTGTGCGCCAGCACGTCCGGCGTGGACCAGGCATTCCAGTGATCGGCGTAGCGGGCCGCGATCGCCAGCGTGCGCCGCTCGCCGCCCCCGCCGATCAGCAGCGGCAGCCGCTCCTGCACCGGCGCGGGCTGGTTCGGCGCGTCCCGGAGCCGGAAGTACCGGCCCGGGAAGGTGGTCCGGGGCTGGCTGAGCAGGGACCGCAGGACCTGCGCCGCCTCCTCGAACCGGTCCATCCGCTCGCGCACCGTGCCGAGCGCGAGGCCGTACGCGGCGTGCTCGTTCTCCTGCCAGCCCGCCCCGATGCCGAGCGTGAGCCGCCCGTGGCTGACCTGGTCGACCGCGGCGGCGATGTTGGCCAGCACCGCGGGGTGCCGGTAGGTGACGCTGGTGACCAGCGGGGCGAGCCGCACCCGCGGGACCGAGGCGGCCAGCGCCGCGATGACCGACCAGCACTCGAGGGTGTTCCCGTCGAGCGGGGCCGGGCCGGGGCCGTTCGGCATGAAGTGATCGGCGAAGTACACCGTGTCCCAGCCGGTCCGCTCGCAGTGCGCCGTGAGCTCGAGGATGTCATCCCACGGCCGGGCTGGTGACGGCCAGATACCGAAGCGCATGCGGGCATCTTAGTGAGAAGCTGTCCAAATGGATCAAGCTGCCTCCGGAGACGAGTCGCGGTGAGCTTCGTGGCATACGACCGGCCGGTGCGGGCCGCGTTCATCGGCCTCGGCCGGATCTACGACCTGAACGTCCGCGGCTATCTCGGCAACCCCGACGTCGAGGTCGTCGCGCTCGTCGACCCGAGCGAGGAACGGCGGGCGCAGCGTCAGGCCGACTGGCCAGGCGCGCGCACGTTCGCGTCCGCCGCCGAGCTGGCGGCCAGCGGCATCGAGGTGGACGCGGCCGAGGTCCTGCTGCCGGTCGTGCTGCACGCCGAGGGCGTGGCCGAGGTGCTCGGCTACGGCTGGCACGTCAACCTGCAGAAGCCGATGTGCAACGACCTGCCCGAGGCGCAGCGGATGCTGGCCGCGGCCCGGGCCAGCGACCGGGTGCTGCGCGTGATGGACAACTACCTGTTCTACCAGCCGCTGCACCGGCTCAAGGCGGTGGCCGAGTCTGGCCAGATCGGGGAGATCGTCGGCTACCACATGAAGATGGTCGGCACCGGCAACGGCGGCTGGGACGTGCCGTGGAGCAGCTTCGAGTGGCAGATGGACCAGATGAAGCGCGGCCGGGGGATCATGGTGTTCGACGACGGCTGGCACAAGCTCACCACCGCGATCTGGCTGTTCGGCCCGATCCGGGAGGTCCGGGCCTGGATCGGCAACCTCGCCGTCGGCCCCGGCATCGACCTGGACGCGCCGTCCACGATCGTGTGGGAGCACGAGAACGGCATCCGCGGCGTGTGGGACGTCACGATCGCGATGGACATGTACCTGCGCTCGGACTACTACACCAACGACGAGCGCTGGGAGATCACCGGCAGCAAGGGGTTCGCGCGGGTGAACCGCTGCACCGGCCGCGGCATCCAGCAGCCCAGCCTCGAGGTCTACGCCGACGGCGAGATGCGCGGCTTTCACGCCCTCGACGACGACTGGGGCAGCAGCTTCCGTGACTCCGGCCGTCACTGGCTGAGCTGGCTGCGCACCGGCGAGGGCCCGCTGCTGTGGAGCGGCGAGGAGGCGGCCGACGTGCTGAGGTTCGCGCTCGCCGCCTACGCGAGCAGCGCCGCGGGCGGCACCGGCGTGGACCCGCGGCAGCTGACCTGGTTACCCGCTGCCCACGGAGACCGCGACGCTCGGGTAGCCGCTCGCCCCGTTCGGCTCCGGCGGCTCCTGCAGGGCGGTCTGGGTGTAGCCGGTGGCGTCGGTGGCGCGCGCCGCGATCACGTGGTTGCCGGGTGTCGCGGCCCAGTCCCACACCCACTGCCGCCAGCAGTCGATGTCGGGGACGGCGGCCAGGCGGGCCTGGTTCCACGGGCCGTTGTCCACCCGGACCTCAACCGCGTCGATGCCCTTGTGCTGCGCCCACGCGACCCCCGCGACCGGCGTGGTCCCCGGCCTCAGCTGCCCGGCGCCGGTGGGCACGTCGATCCGCGACTCGGTCTTGATCGGTGCCTGCTGGGACCAGCCGCGCTGGGCCCAGTACGCCACGTTCGCCGCGAACGTGGTCACCTCGATATCGGTGATCCACTTGCACGCGGACACGTACCCGTACAGGCCGGGCACGACCATGCGGACCGGGAACCCGTGCTCGACCGGGAGGGCGGTCCCGTTCATCGCCACCGCGAGCATCGCGTCCCGGCCGTCCATGACGGTCTGCAGCGGCGTGCCCGAGGTGAAGCCGTCGGACGAGGTGCACAGCAGCTGGTCGGCGCCGGCCCGCACTCCCGCCTCGCGCAGCAGGCTGGCCACGCTCGCGCCGAGCCACTGCGCGTTGCCCACATAGGGCCCGGCCACGGGATTGGAGACGCAGGTCAGGGTGATGTAGTCGGCGGTCAGCGGGCGGCGGATCAGCTGGTCGAAGGTGATCGTGATCTCCCGCGCCACCATGCCGTGGATCCGCAGGCTCCAGCTGGCGGGCGGGATCTCCGGCAGCACGATCGCGGTGTCGACCCGGTAGAACGAGCTGTTGGGCGTGATGAACGAGCTCAGGCCGGGGATCCGCAGGTTGCTGCCGGCCGGGAGCGGGGGAGCCGGATACGCCGGCCGGGGGATCCGCAGCGAGGCCTGCGCCTGTGACACGCTGGCGTTCTCGGTGAGCACCCGGCCGCCCACGTAGGCGACGGCGGCCGCGCCGGCCGTGACGGCCCCCGCGGTCAGGAACCGGCGCCGTTCCGGGGACGGCGCGGTGACCGCCGGGCGGGGGCGGTAGGGCCCGGGCGGGCCCGGCGGCGGGGCGGGCCGGGCCCGCGGGGCGGCGGGGACCGCGGGCGGGGCCATCCGGACCAGCAGCGCCAGCGCGACGGCCCCGACCGCCGCCCCGGCCAGGGTCGGCAGCAGGTAAGCCGCGGTGGCGGTCGGCCGGGTGAGCGCGGCGGCCAGGCCGATGACGGCGAACACCGCCAGGCCCGCCATCCCGTACCAGAGCTTGCGCATGGCCAGTGCGCCGATGACCGCGGCGAACACCGCCAGCGCCAGGCCGATCCCGCTGAGCAGCACCAGCTTGTCGTGCGTGCCGAAGGCGGAGATCGCGAAGTTCTTCACCGGCGGCGGGGTGAGGCCGACCGAGGCCTCGGCCACGGCCGCGACCGGGCCGCTGGCGGGCGCCACGATCCCGGCCACCAGATAGCCGACGGCGGCCGCGATCAGCGCGGCGAGCAGCCCGGCGGCAATGCCCCAGCCGGATCGCGTCCTTTCCATCTCAGGAGTCACACTATTGATTCGGCGCCCAGGCCCCGGCGGATTGCCCAAGCCGGCGGCCGGTCGGCTCCGAATCTAGGACATGGAGGGGAGATGACGGGAGGCCAGCGCGGGCTCCGCCGGCCGGAGCCGGCCGGCCCCCGCCGTGGCGGCGACGAGCTCGGGGCGCTGCTGGGCCGGGTGGCGCGTGGCGACGAGGAGGCCTACGCGGTGGTGTACGACCGCACCGCGGGCCAGGTCCTCGGCCTGGTCCGCGCGGTCGTCCGCGATCCGGCCCAGTCCGAGGAGGTCACGCAGGAGGTCCTGCTCGAGCTGTGGCGGTCCGCCTCGCGGTTCGACGCCGGGCGGGGCAGCGCGGCCGCCTGGGTGACGACCCTGGCCCACCGCCGGGCGGTGGACCGGGTCAGGTCCGAGCAGAAGGCGGCCGAACGCGAGCGGCGCGCCGGGGCCTCCGGCACCGCCTACGACGAGGTGGCCGAGGCGGTCGAGGCCAAGCTGGAGCGGGAGCGGGTCCGACGCTGCCTGGGCTCCCTCACCGACCTCCAGCGCGAATCGGTGACGCTGGCGTACTACGGCGGGTACACCTACCGCGAGGTGGCCGGGCTGCTCGGGGTCGCGACCGGCACCGTCAAGACGCGGATGCGGGACGGGCTGATCAGGCTCCGCGACTGCCTGGGGGTGGATCCGTGAGGTTCGGCGGCAGCGATCTGCACACCCTGGCCGGCGCGTACGCGATGGACGCGGTGTCGCCGCCGGACCGGGCCAGGTTCGAGCGGCACATGGCCCGGTGTGAGGCGTGCCGCCAGGAGGTGCGCGGGCTGCGCGAGGCCACGGCCGCGCTGGCCGCCGCGGCCGCGGTCCGGCCGCCGGACGCCTTCCGGGAGGCGGTGCTGCGGCAGGCCGGGCAGGTCAGGCAGGCGCCGCCGGCTGGCGCCCGGCCGCCGGCCCGGTGGGCGGCGCTGCGCCGCCGGGAACTCGGCTGGCGGCCCCGCCTGGCCGTCGCGCTGGCCGGGGTGCTGGCCGCCGTGGCGGTGGCCGGGGGCGTGATCACCTACGGCATGCAGGACCGGATCGACCAGGACCAGCGCCGTGAGC
>Ga0335078_10000617_pt1 | contig 54748 bp, 45 predicted proteins | sample Lox_Sample_32_FD_206711 | JGI IMG/M metagenome (GOLD analysis project Ga0335078, IMG submission 206711) | Soil microbial communities from Loxahatchee National Wildlife Refuge, Florida, United States - Lox_Sample_3.2 | ecosystem: Environmental > Terrestrial > Soil > Wetlands | place: USA... | reverse complement strand
GATGGCGTTGAACAGGTTGCGCACCGAGGTTTCGCCGTAGCCTTCCTCCTCCTCGAGCTTGATCTTGGCGTTGCGCGCCCGCAGCGTGAAAATGTCGACCGGTTCCCTGAGCCATTCCTTCTCGAAGAAGAATTCGATCTGCTTTTCGCCGAGCCCCTCGATGTCGAAGGCGCCGCGCGAGCAGAACAGTTTGAGATGCTCGATTTTCTGGAACGGACAGGCGAACTCGCCGGTGCAGCGGGCGCGCGCGCCCTCCTCGCCGGTCGCCGTTTCCTCGCGCACGATGTCGGTGTGCAGATAGCACGGGCATTTTTTCGGGAAATGATAGGGCTTGGCGTCCTTCGGCCGCTTGTCGAGGACGACGTCGACCACCTGCGGGATGACGTCGCCGGCGCGCTGGATGACGACGGTGTCGCCGATGCGGATGTCGCGGCCTTCGCGCAACGGCTCGCCGTCGCCGCCGACGCCCTTGATGTAGTCCTCGTTGTGCAGCGTCACGTTCTGCACGATGACGCCGCCGACGCCGACCGGCTCGAGCTTGCCGACCGGGGTGAGCGAGCCGGTGCGCCCGACCTGGATCTCGATGTCGCGCAACACGGTCATGGCGCGCTCGGCCGGGAATTTGTGCGCGATCGCCCAGCGCGGCGAGCGCGAGACGAAGCCGAGCCGTTCTTGCCAGTCGAGGCGGTCGACCTTGTAGACGACGCCGTCGATATCGTAGTCGAGATCGGCGCGGCCCTCCTCGATCTTGCGATGGAAGGTAATGAGCTCCTCGGTCGAGCGGCAGATCTTGGTCAGCGGATTGGTCTTGAAGCCGCAGGCCTCAAACCATTTGATCATGCCGCTTTGGCTGTCTGCCGGCATCTCGCTCATCTGACCCCAGGCATAGGCGAAGAAGCCGAGCGGCCGCGAGGCGGTGATCGCCGCATCCTTCTGCCGCAGCGAGCCGGCCGCCGAATTGCGCGGATTGGCGAAAACCTGCTCGCCCGCCGCTTTTTGCCGTTCGTTGAGCTTGAGGAACGCCGCCTTGGTCATATAGACCTCGCCGCGCACTTCGCAGATCTCCGGGACGCCGCGGCCGTGCAGCTTTTGCGGCACGTCCTTGAGGGTGCGGATATTGGCGGTGACGTCCTCGCCTTCCGCGCCATCGCCGCGGGTGGCGGCGGTGACGAGCTCGGCGTCCTCGTAGCGCAGCGACATCGACAGCCCGTCGATCTTGGGCTCGGCGCTGAAGGCGATTTTTTCGTCCTCGTCGAGCTTCAGAAAGCGACGGATGCGCGCGACGAAATCGACGACGTCCTGCTCGGCAAAGGCGTTGTCGAGGGAGAGCATCGGCACCGCGTGGCGCACTTTCTTGAAGCGGCCGGTCGGCGCGACGCCGACTTTCAGCGACAGCGATTCCAGCGTGCGCAGGTCGGGAAAGCGGGCTTCAATCGCGTTGTAGCGGCGCCGGAGATCGTCATATTCGGCGTCGGAAATCGTCGGCCGGTCCTGCTGGTAATAGCGCTTGTCATGCTCGGTGATTTCCCTGGTCAGCCGGGCATGCTCCGCAGCCGCCTGCTTGGCGGTGAGAAGAACGACGGGCGTTTTGTCGGTTTTGACGTTGGCTTTGGCCATGCCCGAAATCTAAAGGCGTGGATGCCCGGCAACAAGCTTACGAGCGGACCGGCCGTGGGCCGGACCCGGTTGGCCAGGCATGACGAGTGCGGGCTAACTCGCCGCCTTGATCAGCCGCTCGGCGGCGGCGCGGGCCTCGGCGGTGATCTCGGCGCCGGCCAGCATGCGGGCGATTTCCTCGCGCCGCTTCTCGGCGGCCACCTCGGTGACCCTCGTCGCGACCCGCTTGCCCTTCTCCAACGCGTCCTTGCTGATGACGTAATGACGGGTGGCCTGCGCCGCCACCTGCGGGGCGTGCGTCACCGCCAGCACCTGCACCCCGGCGGCGAGCTTGGCGAGCCGCACGCCGATGGCGTCGGCGACGGCGCCGCCCGCCCCGGTGTCGATCTCGTCGAACACCAGCGTCGGCGCCGAGCCGCGGTCGGCCAGCACCACCTTGAGCGCCAAAAGAAAGCGCGCCAGTTCGCCGCCGGAGGCGACCTTCATCAGCGGCCCCGGCCGCGTGCCGGGATTGGTCTGCACCCAGAACTCGACGCGGTCGATGCCATGCGGGCCGGTTGCGGCGGCGTCGACCTCGATCTCGGTCATGAATTTCGCGCGCTCGAGCTTGAGCGGCTTGAGTTCGCCGTTGACACCTTTGTCGAGTGCCGTGGCCGCCTTGCGGCGCGCTTTCGACAGCCTGTCGGCCGCCGCGCGATAGTCGGCCTCCGCCGCGCGCGCCGCCTCTTCGAGCGCCTTGAGCCGCTCCTCGCCGGCATCGATCAGCGCGATATCGGCGGTGTAGCGTTGCGCCAGCGCCGCCAGGTCGTCCACCGCCACGCTGTATTTGCGCCCCGCCGCGCGCAGCGCGAACAGGCGCTCCTCGATGCGTTCAAGCTCTTGCGGATCGAAATCGGCGGCGCGCAGCGCCTGTTCCAGATGGCCGCGGGTTTCCTCGATCGCGGTGAGCGCGGCATCGAGCGACTTCACCGCCGGCTCGACCAGATTCGGCGCCTGCTGCGACCGCCGCTCCAGCCGGCGGACGACGCCGGCGAGCGCCGGCACCGAGGAATTGGCGCCGGCGATCACATCATGCGCGTCGCGCAGGTCCTCGGCCACCTTCTCGGCCTGCATCATGGCGGTGCGCCGCCCAGCGAGCGCGGTCTCCTCGCCGGCCTGCGGCGAAAGCTTGCCGAGCTCGTCCACCGCGTGGCGCAGCCAGTCGCCTTCGCGCTTGGCGCGTTCGACCTCGGCACGATGGGCGGCGGCCGCTTCCGCCGCCGCGCGCCGCGCCTCCCAGAGCGCCGCGACCTTGGCCGCATCGGCTTCCAGCGCGCCGAAGGCGTCGAGCAGGCGGCGATGCGTCGCGGCGTCGACCAGTGCGCGCTCGTCGTGCTGGCCGTGGATCTCGACCAGCGCGGCGCCAAGGTCCTTCATGACCTGCACGCTCACCGGCTGATCGTTAATGAACGCGCGCGTTCGCCCATCCGAAAATTGCACGCGGCGCAGGATCAATTCGTCCTCGGCCGGAATGTCGTTGGCCTTGAGCAGCGCGCGCGCCGGATGCCTGGCCGCGATCTCGAACACCGCGGTCACCTGACCCTGCTCGGCGCCCTGCCGCACCAGCGCCTGGTCGCCGCGCGCGCCCAATGCGAGCGCAAAAGCGTCGAGCAGGATCGATTTGCCGGCGCCGGTCTCGCCGGTGAGCACGGCGAGACCCTCGGCAAAATCGATGTCGAGCCGGTCGATCAGCACGATGTCGCGGATCGAAAGTCGGGAGAGCATGGCGCCAGTCCTCAAGCCCGCCATCATCCGCGAAAGCGGATGCGGCGGGTACCACCGCGAGCGACGATTTTCACAGGAATCGCGGCCGCATCATGGATGCGCCGCTTGCACGGGGCATGACAAGGGGCGGCCAGCGCGGCTAGCCGAGGACCTTTTTGAAATTCGTGAAGGCCTTGCTGATCCAGGACCCGCGGTTCTCGGACGGCTCGGTGCCGCCGGTCTTCACCAGCGCATAGGCGTGCTTGTACCAGACGCTGTCGGGGAAATTGTGCCCGAGCACGGCGGCCGCCGTCTGCGCCTCGTCGACGATGCCGAGCGCCATATAGGCCTCGGTCAGCCGCATCAGCGCCTCCTCGACCTCGCGCGTGGTCTGATACTTGGTGACCACGACCTTGAAGCGGTTGATGGCGCCCGTGTAGTCCTTGCGCTCGAGGTAATAGCGCCCGGTCGCCATCTCCTTGCCGGCGAGCTGGTCGCGGGCGATGTCGATCTTCTGCTTGGCGCTGACGGCGTATTCGCTGGTCGGATATTTGCGCACCACCTCTTCAAGCGAGGCCATCGCCTTCTCGGTGCGCGACTGGTCGCGGGTGATATCGGGGATTTCCTCGAAATTGGAGGCGCCGATCAGGTATTGCGCGTAGGCGGCGTCGGGGCTGCCGGGATGCAGCGTGATGTAGCGCTGCGCGGCGGTGATGCAGTCGTCGTAATCGTTCGCCTGATAATAGGAAAACGCCGTCATGATCAGCGACTTGCGCGCCCATTCCGAATAGGGGTGCTGGCGGTCGACTTCCTCGAATTTCTTCGCCGCCTCTTTCGGATCGTGCTGCGCGTTGAGCAGATAGAGGCCTTCGTTGTAGAGCCGGTCGGCGGCCTCGTCGGGCACCTGGTCCTGCTTGTTGAAGAAATCGAGGCCGCTGCCACAGCCGCCGAGGCTGACGGCCAACAGCGCCAAAGCCAGCGCGTGCGCGAAACGGCGCCGGGCGGAGCCCGCGGCAGTCCTCATATTGGAATTTTCAGCGGCTAAATCGTTGGGCACAAACTCATCCCACGCGGTCGTGTCCGGTTCCCCCGAAGGCCGGCACGCCGAGCGGCATGCGCCTCCATCCCGCGCTGGTGTAAACGAAAAAGCGCGGCCTGGCCAAGCGATTATGCCGACATTCGGCCGGGATTAAGGCGGAGGGTTAAGGCTAAATCCTGAGCCTTTTCAGGACTTTTCCGGGCCGTAGGCGACCGCCAGACGGCCGGCGCCGACCTGCGCATGGCCGCGGGCGCGGCGCGCCGGCTCGGCCGCCTCGATCACCCGCCAGGCGCTGCGATCGGCCATCAGCGCGGACAGCACCGTGTGATTGAGCTTGTGGCCGCCGCGGACCGTGCGGTAGGCGCCGATGAGCGGCTGCCCGGCGAGCGCCAGATCGCCGATGGCGTCGAGAATTTTGTGGCGCACGAACTCGTCGGAAAAACGCAATCCATCCGGATTGAGCACGCGGTCGTCGCTCACCACCAACGTATTCTCGAACGAAGCGCCGAGCGCGTAACCCGCGCTCCACAATTTGGCGACGTCCTTCATGAAGCCGAACGTGCGGGCACCGGCGATCTCGCGGCGGAAGCTCTCGGCCTCGATATCGAGCGCGAGCGCCTGCCGGCGGATGAGCGGATGATCGAATTCGATCTCGGCCTCGACGCGGAAGCCGTGTTCATAGGGCCGCAGCTCGCCGAAGGCCTCGCCCTTGGCCACGCGCACCGGCTTGATCACTTCGATATAGCGCCGCGGCAGAGCGCGCGCGGTGAGACCGGCCTGGTCGATGGCGTCGACGAATGGCGCGGCGCTGCCGTCCATGATCGGCACTTCCGGCCCGTCGACCTCGATCAGCACGTTGTCGACGCCAAGCCCGCGCAACGCCGCGAGCAGATGTTCGGCGGTCGAGCAGAGCGGACCGGAGGCGTCGCCGAGGACGGTGGCGAATTCGGTGGCGGTGACGGCGCGCACGTCGGCGCAGATCTCGCGCTCGACGGACCCGTTTTTGGAAACGCGCTGGAAGACGATGCCGCTGTCGTCGTCGGCGGGATTGAGCGTCAGGGTGACGGGGCTGCCCGAATGCACGCCAATGCCGGAAACGGCAACTTGCTCGCGCAACGTTGTTTGCTTAGCACCCTTCATCGAACCCGTTTACGCCGGCCTACGAGCAAGCCGCGCGTCCCATCCCAAGCTCCTGCCGGAGCCACACTTTGGCCTTCAAGACAGCGCCTGCCCGCTTACTATGAAGACGTCCCCCGCGGGACCGAAAAGTCCCTTTCGCCCCTGAAACTTAGGGCATATGCCGGGCGGCTTCCAACTCACGTCTTCTTACCGACTGTTACTCTTTTTTGCCGCAATTTATCCCGCTACCGGACCGGCCGGCCGCCATATTGACGCACTTCAGGAGCCTTAGCAGACTGGAACGAGCGCGTCCCGCGCTGCCGAACCGACGCGGTTTCATCATAAAAACGTTATAATTCAGTAAGTTAAAGAAATGTACAACCGTGGCCTCAAGCACAATGGCCCCGCTCCGGGTCGCGGAGCGAGGCCATCGGGGGCTCTTGGCCGGGCTTTTAGTTGGCCTGGCGGCGCAGGAAGGCCGGGATGTCCAACTGGTCCTCCTCGGCCGAATTATGCACAGGGGCGGTCCGCCCGTGGGGGTCAAGACCCTGCGGCGCCGGCCGCCGGGCATATTCCGATACGGGGTCGTCCGCCCGCCCTTCCGGCTGGCGCGGCGAGGGCCGAATCGGCCGCTCGAACTGCGGCATGGCCTGCGCCGTGCGCGGGGCGAGCGGCGGCTCGCTCGGCTCGGCGCGCCGGCCGAGGCCGACGGAGGCGAGCCGCTGCAACAGCGACGTGCGGCGCTTCTCGGGGTGCTCGTCCTCGAGCTCGCCGCGCTGCGCCTTGATTTCGGCTTGCGCCGGCAGCGGCAGCTCGTCGATACGCGGCATACGCGGGGTGCGCGCCACCGTCCGCTCCGGCGGCGGCGGAATGAACGCTTTTGGCGTCGGCAGTTCGGCATACACCGGCTCGGCCGGCGCGGGCTCGAACAGCGACGGCTTGATCGGCAGCGGCCGGATCGACACGTCCTCGACCGTCGTCGGCGGCAATAGCGCGGCGGCGACCGCGGCATGCGCGGCGGATTCCACCGCCGCGGTGCTGGCGGCAGCCGGCGCCGCGATCACGGCCGCGGCCGGCGCGGCAGCCGGCGTCGATACAGGCGTGCGCTCGATGCGGTCGGCGATGCGCCGACTGTCGGCGCGCATCTTGCTGGCAAGCTCCTTGAGCGCGGCTTCCGGCTGGACCGGCTGACGCTGCAAGCCGGAATGATCGATGCCGGTCGCCACCACCGACACGCGGATGATGCCTTCCAGGCTTTCGTCGAAGGTCGCGCCGACGATGATGTTGGCGTCCTGATCGACCTCCTCGCGGATGCGGGTGGCGGCCTCGTCCACTTCGTAGAGCGTGAGGTCCTTGCCGCCAGTGATCGAGATCAGCAGGCCCTTGGCGCCCTTCATCGAGGCGTCGTCGATCAGCGGATTGGCGATCGCGGCTTCGGCGGAGGTGAGCGCGCGCTTCTCGCCCGAGGCCTCGCCGGTACCCATCATCGCCTTGCCCATCTCCTTCATCACCGCGCGCACGTCGGCGAAGTCGAGATTGATCAGGCCTTCCTTGACCATCAGGTCGGTGATGCAGGCGACGCCCGAATAGAGCACCTGGTCGGCCATGGCGAAGGCGTCGGCGAAGGTGGTCTTCTCGTTGGCGACGCGGAACAGGTTCTGGTTGGGAATGATCAGCAGCGTATCGACGACCTTCTGCAGCTCGACGATGCCGGCTTCGGCATAGCGCATGCGGCGCTGGCCCTCGAAGTGGAACGGCTTGGTGACCACGCCGACCGTGAGGATGCCGAGCTCGCGCGCGACCTTGGCGATCACGGGCGCCGCGCCGGTGCCGGTGCCGCCACCCATGCCGGCGGTGACGAACACCATGTGCACGCCGGCGAGATGATCGCGGATCTCGTCGATCACTTCTTCCGCGGCGGCGCGGCCGACTTCGGGCTGCGAGCCGGCGCCGAGACCTTCGGTCACCTGCGCGCCCATCTGCACGATGCGCTCGGCCTTCGACATCGTGAGCGCCTGCGCGTCGGTGTTGGCGACGACAAAGTCGACGCCCTGCAGGCCGGCCGAGATCATATTGTTGACCGCATTGCCGCCGGCACCGCCGACGCCGAAAACGGTAATCCTCGGCCTCATCTCGCGAATATCGGGAATCTTCAGATTGATCGTCATGTTTGCCTCTTTGATGCACGGGCAGCAGGCTGAGCTTTGCGCCCGCACGCCGTCGGAGGGGACCGGTCCGCGGCCGATCCCATCGTGGTTCCGTTGTTGTGGGTCAGAAACTTTCGCGCAGCCATTGTCCGACCCGTGCCATGTAACCGCCCGTTCCTGTCATCAATTGCCGCGTTTTCCGCGGTTCGAAGTGTTCAAGATGTGCCGCCTGCGGATAGACCAGGAGCCCCGCCGCCACGGCGAAGGCCGGCCCTTTGGCCGCATCCGGCAGGCCCGCTAAACCGAGCGGCCGGCCGATACGCACCGGCCGCCGCAAGATGCGCGTGGCGAGATCGACGATGCCGGACAGCTGGCTCGCGCCGCCCGTGAGGACGATGCGCGCGCGCGGCTCGGCCGCGAACGGCGAAGCCTTGAGCCGGTCGCGCACCATTTCCAGGATTTCCTCCAGTCGTGGCTTGATGATGCGCACAAGGGCCGCCCGCGACACGAATTGCGGCGGCTCGCGCTCATCGTCTCCGACCGGCGGCACCGTGATCATGTCGCGTTCGTCCGATCCACCGCTCAAAACACTGCCATAAATCGCTTTGATTCGCTCAGCATCCGCGATCCGGGTGTTCAGCCCGCGGGCGAGATCCAAGGTGACGTGCTGGCCGCCGAGGGCGAAGCCGTCGGCGTGGACGAATTTGCCGCCGGAAAACACCGCGAGCGTCGTGGTTCCGGCCCCAAGATCGATGCAAGCCGCACCCAGATCGGCCTCATCATCGGCCAGCGCCGCGAGGCCGGCCACGTAGGGGGCGGCGACCAGCGCCTCGATCTCGATATGACTGCGCTCCACGACCAGCATCAGGTTGCGCACGGTGGCGACGTCGGAGGTAACCATGTGCATGTCGACGCCGAAGCGCTGGCCGAGCATGCCGCGCGGCTCGCGGATGCCGGTCACGGCATCCAGCGTGTAACCGATCGGCAGCGAATGGAGCACGACGCGCCCGTCACGCACCGAATGGCGGCTGGCCGCCGCCAGCGCGCGGCTGATGTCGTTTTCGGTCACCGCGCCGCCGGACAATTCGACGTTAGCGACGAAGCGCTCGCTGCCGAGCCGTCCACCCGAGAGCGAAATGACGACGGACTCAAGCTGCACCTTGGCCTTGCTTTCGGCGATGTCGATCGCCTGGCGCACCATTTCCTCGACCCCGACCAGGTCGACCACGCCGCCGGCCTTCATGCCGCTCGCCGCGGTATGGGCGAACCCGAGCACCTGCACGCCATGGCTGCGCCGGCGCAGCACGTCCTGCGGCGCTTTCGGTTCGAGCCGCGCGATCATGCAGGCAATCTTGCTGGTGCCGATGTCGAGGCCGGCGACCACCGCGGAGCGCCGCGGGGAAACCGGTTTCATCTTGGGGGTGAGGCCAAAGCGCAGCACGGTCATGCCTCATTGCCCTTGCGCTTGGCGTTTTTGTTCTTCTCCGCCGCCTTGAGCGCCTCGTCGCGCGCGGCCGCGGTGGCATCCGACTGCTGCACGGTGACGCGGTCGGCAAGCCGCAGATCGACTTTGACGATGTCGCGCGAGAGCAATTTCTTGTCGCGGTCGAGATCGCCCAGCAGCGCCAGCGCATGCGCCGGGTCGCGCTCCGGCAGCAGCACGTCGACGCCGCTCTTGAGATGCAGGTTCCAGCGCCGTTCGGCGACCAGCACCGAGGCCTCGACCGATTTGGCGATGACCGGGTAGCGCTTGAGTAGATCGAGAATGTCCGGCGCGGCGTGTTCGGCGCCGTCGCCGACCACCAGCGGCAGCGTGGTGAAGCGCGCCGCCACGTAGGTTTCTAGCACGGTGCCGTCGTCGGCGATCACATAGACGCGGCCGTCTTTCTGCCACAGCGCGTAGGCCTTGCGTTCCTTGATCTCGATGCGCAGGCGGTCGGGGTAGAGCTTGAGCACCGCAGCTTGCGCGATCCAGGGATTGCTCAACAGGCGCGCGCGCGTGTGCGCGGCGTCGAGAAACAGCAGCGAGGAACGGCCGGTGACGCCGGCGAGGCTGAGGATGTCTTCGCGGCTCACCTCATGCTCGCCGGCGAGCGCGATTTCGGAAATGCGGAAGCCGACGCTGTTGGCGGCGGCGTCGCAGATGTCCTGGATGCCGTCGGCGACCGCCTGAGCGTGGCCGCCTTTGACCACGCCGTAGCAGGTCGAGGCGAGCAGCAGCAGGGCGGCGGCGCTGGCGCCGGCGCCGCGCGGCACTTTGAGTTCGACGAACGCATGGCCGCAGCGATGCAGAACGCGCAGCAGGCGCGAATCCGAATGCGAGGAGGCATGCGCGCGCGGCCGCGAAGAAGCCTTGGCACGTCGTTTCAGTGTCAGCAGCTTCAGCGATTGAGCGAGGCGTGCTCGAACGTCCATCGCGACCGGCTCTTTAATTTTGACCCATCATGGGCAGCAAGCTCTGGCACGAGTTTCGGTCATGCCCCCGATTTGTCTCCAGCTGCGTACCGACAAGCTCGCACGCGCCTGGTCCCGGCCGAGCGCGCGAAACGCCGCCAATGCCTAGTCTTCGGGCCTTTTGGTAAATGATTAGTAAAGGTTTACGGATTGTAGGCAGGGAAGCTTAACTTGCTGAGCGCGCGGCAAAATCGGCGTGGTGCGGCGCTACTGGCGCCGCGCCGGGGTGTCGCCATTAAGGGCGCGCCGACTTAGCCGCCAACGCATCATTCAGCTGGCGGAGCGTCGTCCGTGATGAAGCCGCGGAACGCCCAGCGGGCGGCAAGGCCGAACAGCAACAGGGCGATCGGCGGGCCGAACAGCAAAATCGGGATGACGACCCAGTCGCCCGTGGTTTTGAAGCCGCCGCGCAGGCCGTACATGATGAGATAGAGAACCCATCCCATCAGCCAGGCGGCGGACATGAGAAGCCAGATGCGAAATAGCCCGCGCCGCCAATTGACCGGTTCGTCCGCGCGCCCGTTCAAGGCGCGGCGAGGAACTCCAAAATGTGTCTTCATGGCTGTGTCCGGTTCTGGTGCCGCCGCCCGGTGAAGACCAATTCCGGGCAACTCACGCCGCTCTTGCAGGTTCCCAGCCTAAAACCTATCGGCAGCCTACAACGTTCTCAGCGATCGAGCGAGGCGTCCTCGATCATCCAGCACACCAGGTCGTCGAAGCCGATGCCGGCATGCTGCGCCATGTCCGGCACCAGCGAGGTTTCCGTCATGCCCGGCTGGGTGTTGACCTCCAGGCAGTAGAGCCCTTTGGCGCCCGCGCCTTCGTCGTAGCGGAAATCGGCGCGGCTGACGCCGCGGCAGCCGAGTGCGTGGTGGGCGGCGAGCGCGAGACGCCGGCATTCCTCGTAAACGTCGGCCGGGATCGGCGCCGGCAGCAGGTGCTTGGAGCCGCCGGGCGCGTATTTGGCTTCGTAGTCGTAGAACTTGGTGGCGGCGACGATTTCAATGACGCCGAGCGCTTTGTCGCCCATCACCGCGCAGGTCAGTTCCTTGCCCGGGATATAAGGCTCGACCAGCACGCGCTCGCCGAAATTCCAGTCCGGCCGCGTGAGTTCCTGCGGCGGATGCTTCAAGTCCTCGCGCACGATGAACACGCCGACGCTGGAGCCTTCCGCCACGGGTTTGATCACATAAGGCGGCGGCAATAGGTGACGCTGGGCCGCTTCGGTGCGGGTGGCGATGAGACCGCCCGGCACCGGAACGCCGGCGGCCTTGAGCACCGTCTTGGCGATATCCTTCTGCATGGCGAGCGCGGAGGCGAGCACGCCGGAATGCGAATACGGAATGCCGAGGATTTCCAGCAGGCCTTGCAGCGTGCCGTCCTCGCCGGGACGGCCGTGCAGCACGTTGAGCGCGGCGTCGGGCTTGAGCGCGCGCAAGGCAGCCGCGACCTCGCGGTCGACGTCGAGCCGGCTGACGCGGTAGCCGGCGCGCTCGGCGGCGTCGGCGCAGGCCTTGCCCGAGCGCAGCGAGATCTCGCGCTCGGCCGACCAGCCTCCCATCAGAACGGCGACGTGTTTCATGGGGGAAGCGATACTCCGATTCGCTTAATTTCCCACTCCAGATCCATGCCGGACTGCGCCTTGACGCGTTCGCGCACGGTTTCGCCCAAGGTCTCGATGTCGCCGGCGGTGCAGCCGTCGAGGCTGATGAGGAAATTGCTGTGCAGCGGCGAGACCTGCGCCTGGCCGACGCGCAGGCCGCGGCAGCCGGCTTCGTCGACCAGCTTCCAGGCGCTCATACCCGGCGGGTTCTTGAAGGTCGAGCCGCCGGTGCGGTTGCGCGGCTGGCTTTCCTCGCGCTTGCGCTTGATCTCGGCCATGGCGGCGGCGATCTCGTCTGGATTGCCGGCGCGGCCCTGGAACGTCGCGCTGGTGAAGATGACGTCTTCGCTCACGCCGCAGTGCCGATAGGAAAAGCCCATGTCGGCATTGCTGAAGGTGCGGATATTGCCGGCGCGGTCGACGCCGCGCGCCTCGATCAAGACGTCCTTGGTCTCGCCGCCATAGGCGCCGCCGTTCATGCGCAGCGCGCCGCCGATGGTGCCGGGAATGCCGGAGAGGAATGCGAGGCCGGCAAGGCCGGCTTTCTGCGCCTCGCGCGCCACCATGGCATCGAGCATGGCGCTGCCCGCGGTGACGCGATTCTCCTCGACGGTGACCGCATTGAAGCCGCGGCCGAGCCGGATCACCACGCCTGCGACGCCGCCGTCGCGCACGATCAGATTGGAGCCGGCGCCGATCACCGTCACCGGGATATCGGGCGGCAGGTTGCGCAGCGCGTAAGCGAGATCGTTCTCGTCCTCCGGCATGAAGAACGCCTGCGCCGGACCGCCGACGCGGAACCAGGTGAACTCGCCGAGCGGCTGATTGGCCAAAAGCCGCCCACGCAGTTCAGGCAAGCGCGCCTTCAGATCGGGGACGATGTCAGGGAAACTCATAGCGCCTTCAATTCGCCGGGCAGCGCGTAGGCCCATTGCGTGATCGAGCCGGCGCCCAGGCAAACCACGTAGTCGCCGGGCTTGGCCAGATCCTTGATCATGCCGGCGAGCTTGTCGGGGCCTTCGAGCGGCAGCGCCTGCTTGTGGCCGTGCGCGCGCAAGCCGGCGACCAGCGCGTCGCGGTCGGCGCCGGCGATCGGCGCTTCGCCCGCCGGATAGACCGGCGCGATAATCACCGCATCGGCGTCGTTGAAGCAGGTGCAGAACTGCTCGAACAAATCATGCAGGCGCGTGTACCGGTGCGGCTGCATCACCGCGATCACCTGGCCCTCGGCGCTCTCGCGCGCGGCGCGCAGCACGGCGGCGATCTCCACCGGATGATGGCCGTAGTCGTCAATGATGATGGCGCCATTCCATTCGCCGACGCGGGTGAAGCGGCGCTTGACGCCGCCGAAGCCGGAGAGCGCCTTGCGGATCACGTCGTCCTTGATGCCGAGCTCGTGCGCCACCGCCACCGCCGCCGTCGCGTTGAGCGCGTTGTGGCGGCCGGGCATCGGCAGCGCGAGCTTGTCGATCGCGTGGACGGTCTTGCCCTCGCGGTCGCGGAACAGCACGGAGAATTGCGACCGGCCGTTATGATGATCGAGGTCGGCGAGGCGCACGTCGGCCTGCACGTTTTCGCCGTAGGTGACGATGCGGCGATCGGTCAGTTTGCCGACCAGGGTCTGCACCACCGGATGGTCAGTGCACATCACCGCGAAGCCGTAGAATGGAATGTTCTCAACGAAGAGGCGGAAGGCGTCCTGCACCGCCTCGAAGGTGCGGAAGTGATCGAGGTGCTCGGGATCGACATTGGTGACGATGGCGATGTCGGCCGGCAGCTTGAGGAAGGTGCCGTCGGATTCGTCGGCCTCCACCACCATCCAGTCGCCGGCGCCGAGCCGCGCGTTGGTGCCGTAGGCGTTGATGATGCCGCCGTTGATCACAGTCGGATCGAGCCCGCCGGCGTCGAGCAATGCGGCGACCAGCGAGGTGGTCGTCGTCTTGCCGTGGGTGCCGGCGATGGCGACGCAGGATTTCAGCCGCATCAATTCGGCCAGCATCTCGGCGCGCCGCACCACCGGCAGGCGCTTGGCGCGGGCGGCGACGAGCTCCGGGTTGTCGCGCTTGATGGCGGAGGAGACGACCACCACGTCGGCGCCGTCGATATTGGTGGCCTGGTGGCCGATGGCGACCTTGATGCCCTTGTCGCGCAGCCGCTTGACGTTGGCGCCTTCGGCGACGTCGGAGCCGGTGACGGTGTAGCCGAGATTGGCCAGCACCTCGGCAATGCCGCTCATGCCGATGCCGCCGATGCCGACAAAATGCACCGGACCGATGTCGCGCGGCAGCTTCATGGGGTGAGCCCTCTGTTTCCTGCGTGCTTATTGCAAAAGCTGGATGGCCGAAACAAGACCGGCTTGGGCGAAATGCTTAAATTCCGGCCACTTTCATAACCACATCCGCCAGCCGCTCGGCGGCATCCACGGCGCCGGCGGATTTGGCGGCCTGCGCCATGCGGACGAGCCGCGTCGGCTCGCCGGCGAGTCCCGCGATCTCCGCGGCCAGCCGCTCGGGAGTGAGATCGCGCTGCTCGATTCGCAACGCCGCGCCGGCTTGCGCCAGCGCGCCGGCATTGACGAACTGATCCTGATCGAGCGAATGCGGCAGCGGCACCAAAATCGCCGGCCGGCCGATGGCGGACAATTCGGCCACCGTCGAGGCCCCGGAGCGGGAAATCACCAGATGCGCCGCCGCCATGCGCGCCGGCAGATCGCTGAAGAACGGCGCGCAATCGGCGCTGACGCCGAGCCGCGCGTAAGTGCCGCGCACCGCGTCGAGATCCTCGGCGCGCGCCTGCTGCACAATGTTCAGGCGCGCGCGCAGATCGCCGGCGAGACGTTCGATGGCCGGCGGCACGATTTCCGCCATCACCCGGGCGCCCTGGCTGCCGCCGAACACCAGCAGGTTGAGCGTTCCGTCTGCCCGCGGTGCGGCATAGGGCGCCGCCGCGGCGGCGATCACCTCGCGCCGCACCGGATTGCCGGTGTAGGCGATCTTGTTTTTCAGCCGCGGATCGAGCTTAGCCAGCGTGGGAAAGCCGGTGGCGATCGCCGTGACGCGCGCGGCCAGCAAGCGGTTGGCGCGGCCCATGACGCCGTTCTGCTCATGCAGCACGGTCGGGATGCCGCGCAGCGTCGCCGCCATCAACGGCGGCACCGTCGGATATCCGCCGAAGCCGACCACCGCGGCGGGGCGCACGCGACCGAGCAACGACCACGCCTTGGCCGTGCCGAGGGTCAGCAAGGCTGCCGTGCGCGCCAGCGCGATGGGATTGCGCCCGCGCAAGGTCGCGCTCGGGATGAGGTGCACGTTGCGGGCGGGAAACTGGAAATGCGCCGTGCGCACGTCGGTGGCAAGTTCGATCGTGGCGCCGCGTTTGATGAGCGCATCGGCCAGCGCCTGTGCCGGGAACAGATGCCCGCCGGTCCCGCCGGCGGCGAGAAGGATGAGGTTGTTGCGCTCACGTGTCGGCATCGCAAACCTTCACCGTATTTCCGGGGCGCGCGCGCAGCACGCGAATCCGGAATCCAGAGCCGCGCGCTGTCCTTATATCTGGATTCCGGGTTCGCGCCTCCCAAGTCGGCTATAGCCGACTTGGGCATTATAAATTGTCGATCTCGGGTAAACCCGAGATCGATGGCGCGCCCCGAAATGACGGAAAAAACTCAAGCTGCGCCGCCCTCGCTCGCAAGGTCGGACGCGGTGAGCATCGCCGTGCGCGGCTGCTCGCGGGTGAGCGCCAGCAGCATGCCCATGGCGTAGGCGAGCGAAATCATCGACGACCCGCCATAGGAGATGAACGGCAGCGTCATACCCTTGGCCGGGATCAGGTGCAGGTTGACCGCCACGTTGATGGCCGACTGCATGCCGAACAAAATGGCGAGGCCGGCGGCGGCAAAGCGTGTGAATGCATCGTCGTTGCGCATGGCGCGCGCCAGCGCGCGGATCACGATGAAGGCAAACAGCGCGACCAGCGCCAGGCACAGCGCGACGCCGAACTCCTCCGCCGCCACCGCGAAGACGAAGTCGGTATGGCTTTCCGGCAACAGCCGCTTGACGGTGCCCTCGCCCGGGCCGCGGCCGAACCAGCCGCCGCGCATGAAACTCTCGGTGGCGATATCGATGTTGAAGGTATCGCCCGACGCCGGGTTGAGGAATTTCTGGATGCGGGCGGCCACGTGCGGCACCGTATAATAGGCGGCCGTCAAGCCGAAGGCGGCGATGCCGGCAATGCCGAACACCCAGATCAGCCGCATGCCGGCCATGAAAAACAGCGCGCTCCACACCAGCACGACCAGCATGGTCTGGCCGAAATCGGGCTGGATCACCAACAGCGCGACCACCATCAGCAGCAGCAGCAGCGAGAACAGATTGGCCGGCATGTCGGCGCGCTTGGCCGATTCACCGAACAGCCAGGCGACCAGAATGACGAAGGCAGGCTTGAGGAATTCGGACGGCTGGATGTTGACGCCGAAAACGATCAGCCAGCGCTTGGCGCCCTTGATTTCGGCGCCGAAATAGGGCGTCGCCGCCACCATGATCAGGCTGACGATGAACACCACGAGTGCGACGCGCCGGATCTGCCGCGGGGTGAGGAACGACACCCCCAGCATGATGGCGACGGTCGGGACCAGATAGAGGATGTGGCGGTCGACGAAATAGAACGGGTCGAGGCCGAGCCGGCCGGCGACCGGCGGCGAAGCGGCGAGCGAAAGCACCACGCCGGCCAACATTAGCGCGCCGATGGCCGCGAGCGTCAGCCGGTCGACCGTCCACCACCATTCGCCGAAGGGGGTGCGTTGCGTGCGCGAAACCATGACCCGTTCCCGCCGCCCAAACTGGCGCGGCCGGGTTTAGGAAGCATTAACGCTGCGGTTACGGCGGTCGAATTCCCGGGACCGCCCCTACGAGGTCCGTGAAGGCTTTGCCGCGTACTTCGAAATTCGGGTACTGGTCGAACGAGGCGCAGGCCGGCGACAGCAGCACCACCGGCTCCTTGCGGCCGGAGGCCGCGGCGTCGCGCGCGGCGACAGACACGGCGCGGTCGAGCGTCTCGACGATGTCGTAAGGCACTTTGCCCTCGAGCGTCTTGGCGAAATCCTGCGCCGCTTCGCCGATCAGATAGGCCTTAGCGATGCGCGGGAAGAAGGAGGCCAAGCTGACAATGCCGCCGGTCTTCGGTTTGCCGCCGGCGATCCAGAAGATGTCGGCAAAGCTCGCCAGCGCCTTGGCAGCGGAATCCGCGTTGGTTGCTTTCGAATCGTTGACGAACAGCACGTTGCCCTTGCGGCCGACCTGCTGCATGCGGTGGGCGAGACCGGGAAACGTGGCGAGTCCCTGCCGGATCGCCGGCAGGTCGATCCCGAGCGTCAGACAGGCGGCGATGGCGCAAGCCGCGTTCTGCGCGTTGTGCGCGCCGCGCAATGAGCCGATGCCGGCAAGGTCGGCAACGGCTTCCGCCTTGCCGCCGCTGGCGCGCATGATGCGGCTGCCCGCGGCGTAGAAGCCGTCGCGCAGCAGGCTTTCGACCGAGACACGCTCGACCTTCTTGCCGCTGCGCGCGACGCGCTCGGCCGCCGCGCGCGTCCATACGTCGTCGTCGCCGATCACCGCGGTGTCTGCGCCCATCACCAGCCGCTCCTTGATGGCCGCGTAGTTCTCCATGGTGCCGTGGCGGTCGAGATGATCCTCGGTGACGTTGAGCAGGATGCCGACCGTCGGTTTGAGCGAGGGCGCGAGATCGATCTGATAGGACGACATCTCCAGCACATAGACGCGGCCCGGCGCGAAAGGCGCGAGCGCCAGCACCGGCACGCCGATATTGCCGCCCATCTGCGCGTCGCGGCCGGCGCTGGCGATCAGATGCGCGGTGAGCGCGGTGGTGGTCGATTTGCCGTTGGTCCCGGTAATGGCGACGACCGGACAATCGCGCCCCGATTTCCCACGCTCGCGGCAGAACAATTCGATGTCGCCGATGACTTCGACCTTGGCCTTGCGCGCTAGTTCGACCGACCAATGCGGCTTCGGATGCGTCAGCGGCACGCCCGGCGCCAGCACCAATGCCGCAATCGCCGGCCAATCGAGCGCGCGCAAATTTTGCGTTGTGAACCCAGCGGCTTTCGCCTCGGCCACGCTTTTTTCGTTGTCGTCGTAGACGACGACCTTGGCGCCGCCTTCGATCAGCGCTTGCGCCGACAACAATCCCGATTTGCCGAGGCCGAACACCGCGACCGTCCTGCCGGCGAAGGTGGTGATGGGGATCATTTTTGCCCTCCCCCTTGTGGGGAGGGCGGCGAGCGACCGCAGGTCGCGAGCGGGTGGGGGTCCGTGCAATCACCCCCACCCCGCTCTCCTCGCTTCGCTCGGTGAGTGACCCTCCCCACAAGGGGGAGGGTTGAAGGCGGAGTGCGGAGCGTACGTCCTGCCCTCATCGCAACTTCAGCGTCGCCAGCCCGGCGAGCGCCAGCACCACGGCGACGATCCAGAAGCGGATCACGATCTGCGGCTCGGTCCAGCCGAGCTGCTCGTAGTGATGATGGATCGGCGCCATCTTGAACACGCGTTTGCCGGTGAGCTTGAACGACACCACCTGCACGATCACCGATATTGCCTCGAGCACGAACAGGCCGCCGACGATGGCCAGCACGATCTCGTGCTTGATCGCCACCGCCACGGTGCCGAGCATGCCGCCGAGCGCCAACGACCCGGTATCGCCCATGAAGATCGAGGCCGGCGGCGCGTTGTACCAGAGGAAGCCGAGCGAGGCGCCGATCACCGCGCCGCAGACCACCGCCAGTTCGCCGGTGCCGGCGACGTAGTGGATCTGCAGATAGTCGGCGAACACCAGGTTGCCGGCGAGGTACGCGATCAGCCCGAAGCTCGCCGCCGCGATCATCACCGGCACGATGGCGAGACCGTCGAGTCCGTCGGTGAGATTGACCGCGTTGCCGGCGCCGACGATGACAAAGGTGCCGAGCAGCACGAAGGCCCAGCCGAGATTGATCACCAGCTCCTTGAAGAAGGGAAATACCAGCGAGGTCGCGATCGGCCCTTTGCCGAGATGCGCCAGCATGGTGACCGCGATCACCGCGATCAGCGCCTCGGCGGCAAGCCGCGTGCGCCCGGCAAAGCCGGCATGGGTCTGCTTGGTGACCTTCAGGTAATCGTCATAGAAGCCGATCAGGCCGAAGCTCAGCGTCACGCCGAGCACGATCCATACGTAGGGACTGGTCGGGTTCGCCCATAAGAGCGTCGAGACCAGGAGGCCGGAGAGGATCATCAGCCCGCCCATGGTGGGCGTGCCCTTCTTGGTGACCAGATGCGATTGCGGTCCGTCGGTGCGGATCGGCTGGCCCTTGCCCTGCTTCAAGCGCAACAGGTCGATGATCGGGCTGCCGAACAGGAACACGAAGACCAGCGCGGTGACGATGGCGCCGCCGGTGCGGAACGTGATGTAGCGGAAGACGTTGAGGAACGAGATCTTGTCGGAGAATTCGGTCAGCCAATAGAACATCGTGCGAAATCCTGCCGCCCCTTACCGCGTTGCGCGACTTGGCGTCACGCGCCTTGCGCCGCCTGATCGAGCGCGGCCGGGCGGGCGAATTGCCGTTCCAGCGCCTTGACGATCGACCCCATCTTCGACCCCAGCGAACCCTTCACCATCACCGCATCGCCGTCGCGGACGGCGGCGAGCACGGAAGGCTCGAGCGCCGCGGCCGTCTCGGCATAGCCGCCCCGGCGGCCGGAGGGAAGAGCCTCCCAGAGCGCATGCATCAAAGGCCCGCTACAAAACACCAGATCGACGGCGGCGGCTTCGATCGGTTCGGCCAGGCCCCGGTGCAGCGCCGGACCTTGGGCCCCGAGTTCCAGCATGTCGCCCAGAACGGCGATGCGGCGGCCGCTCGGGCCGACCGGCGCCTGGCCCAGCAGCGCGATCGCGGCGGCCATGGAGGCCGGGTTGGCGTTGTAGCTCTCGTCGATCAGCAGCGCGCTGCCGCCCGGCACGCGCAGGGTGGCGCGCACGCCGCGGCCGGCCGCGGGCTTGAGCTTGTCGAGCGCGAGCGCCGCCAGCGCGAGATCCGCGCCCACCAGCGCCACGGTGGCAAGCACGGCGAGCGAATTAAGCACCAGGTGCTTGCCCGGCGCGCCGAGCTTGTAGGTGATCGGCTGGCCGAGGATGCGGGCCTCGACGGTCGAGGTTTCCGCCTGCAGCGAATGGCGCAAGAGCCGTGCATCGGCCTTCGCGTTTGCACCGAACGACACGATGCGCGCTGCACCGGCTGCCGCGGCGGCCTTGGCGAGCTGCATGAATTGCCGATTGTCGCGGTTGAGCACCGCGGCGCCGCCCAGTTCGAGTCCCGAGAAGATTTCCGCCTTGGCGTCGGCGATCTTCTTCAGCGAGCCGAAATATTCCAGATGCACCGGCGCGATCGCGGTGACAATCGCCACATGCGGGCGCACCAATTTGGTGAGCGGCGTGATCTCGCCGGCGTGATTCATGCCGATCTCGAACACCGCGTATCTGGCGCTTGCCGGCAGGCGCGCGAGTGACAGCGGCACGCCCCAGTGATTGTTGTAGGAGGCGGCGGAGGCGTGCGTCTCGCCGTCGGCGGAAAGCGCAAGCTTGAGCGCCTCCTTGGTCGAGGTCTTGCCGACCGAGCCGGTGACGGCGACGATCTTCGCCTGCGAGCGGGCGCGCGCGGCGCGGGCGAGTTCGCGCAGCGCCTCGAGCACGTCGGCGACGATCAGCAACGGCGCGTCGGCGGCAAATTGCCCGCGCTTGTCGCGCGCAACGACGGCGAGACCGGCGCCAGCTTTCAGCGCGGCGTCGACGAAATCGTGCCCGTCGCGATTGTCGCCCTTGATGGCAAAGAAGGCCTCGCCGTTGGCGATGGTGCGCGTGTCGATCGACAGCCCCGACAGGTCGGCCGGCAGCGCGCCGGATTTTTCCGCGCGCATGGCGGCTACCATGGCGTCGAGGGTCCACAGCACGCTCATGCGAACTTTTCCGTGAGTGCGGCCGCAACCGCGTCGTGGTCGGAAAACGGAATCACCGTGCCGCCGACGATCTGCCCGGTCTCATGGCCTTTGCCGGCGATCAGCAGCACGTCGCCCGATTGCAGCGCGGCGATGCCGGCGCGGATCGCTTGCGCGCGATCGCCGATCTCGGTCGCGCCCGGCGCTGCGGCAAGGATCGCGGCGCGGATCGCCGCCGGCTGCTCGCTGCGCGGGTTGTCGTCGGTGACGATGACGCAATCGGCGTTCTCCGCCGCGATGCGGCCCATGATCGGCCGCTTGCCCGCGTCGCGGTCGCCGCCGGCGCCGAACACCACCGTGAGCTTGCCTTTGGCGTAGGGACGCAAGGCCGCGAGCGCTTTCGCCAGTGCATCCGGTTTGTGCGCATAGTCGATGAAGATCGGCGCGCCGTTGCGGGTCCCAGCCAGCTCCAGCCGTCCCTTGGCGCCGGTGAGATGCGCGAGCGCGGCAAACACGCGCGCGGGCTCCGCGCCGGTCGCGATTGCCAAGCCGGCGGCGACCGCGGCGTTCTGCACCTGGAAGGCGCCGACCAAAGGCAGCTCCACTTTGTAGCTGCGCCCGCCATGCGCGATGGTGATGACCTGCGCGAAGCCGTCGATGGCGCCGCCGACAAGCTTGATGTCGTCGCCATGCACGCCGACGGTCATGACCTTGAGGCCGCGTTTCTTTGCCACCTCGACCACTTGCCCGGCGTAGCAATCGTCGACGTCGATCACCGCCGTGCCGTTCGCCACGACCAGATCGGTGAACAGTCGCAGCTTGGCGGCGAGATAGTCTTCGATGGTCGGGTGATAATCGAGATGGTCGCGCGAGAGATTGGTGAAGGCGCCGGCGGCGATGCGCACGCCGTCGAGCCGGTGCTGGTCGAGACCGTGCGAGGAGGCCTCCAGCGCCAGATGCGTGACCCCCGCGCCGGCGAGTTGGTCGAGCGTGCGGTGCAGTTCCACCGGATCGGGCGTGGTCAGCGAGCCATATTTTTCTCCCGCCGGCGAAACCACGCCGATGGTGCCGATGCTGGCGGCCTGCAAACCGAGCGCCGCCCAGATCTGCCGGGTAAAAGCGGCCACCGAGGTCTTGCCGCTGGTGCCGGTGACGGCGGCGATTGTTGCCGGCTGGCGCGGGAAGAAGGCCGCCGCCGCCAGCGCGAGTGCGCGCCGCGCATTGGCCACCTGCACGAAGGCGACGGTGTCCGGCAGCCCGTCCGGGCGCTGTTCGGCGGCGACCGCCACGGCCCCGGCGGCGACCGCCTGCTTGGCGAAATGTGCGCCGTCGGCCTTGGCGCCGGCGATGGCGCAAAACAAAAACCCGGCTTTGACCTTGCGGCTGTCGGCGGCAACGCCCGCGAGTTCGAGACCGGCAAAGCGCGGCTCGAAGCGGGCATTCTCCAGCGGCAGGTCGGCGAGCTTCATCGACGTGTTTCTAATCGCACGTTGAATTGTAAGCGAGGCGGAATTTCGGCCTTGCCAATCCCAAGCCCTTACTGGCTCGCGGTCGCCTTGGCCAGGATCAACTGATCCGCCTTGGGCAGGTCGAAGCGCGGCTCGAGGTCGAGCAGCGGCGCGATGCGCGAGATCACCTTGGCCGCCGTCGGCGCGGCGTTCCAGCCGGCAGTGGCGAAACCATGCGTTTCCGGCGTCGGCTGCGGCTCGTCGAGCATGATGATCATCAGGTATTTCGGCTTGTCCGCCGGCAGCACGGCCATGAAATCGGTGAGCAGCTTGTGCTTGGCATAGTGACCGTTGATGACCTTCTCGGCCGTGCCGGTCTTGCCGCCGATGTAATAGCCGCCGACATTGGCCTTGGTGGCGGTGCCCTTCTCGGCATTGAGCCGCATCAGGTAGCGCATTTCGCGGCTGGTCTCGGGCTTGAGCACCTGCTTGGCCAGGGCCTTCGCCTCGCTCTCGCTGCGCTTGAGGAACGTCGGCGGAATGAGCAGCCCGCCGTTGAGGGTCGCCGCCACGCCCATCACCGCCTGCAGCGGCGCCACCGACAGGCCATGGCCGAAGGCGATGGTGACGGTGTTGAGCTCGCCCCAGCGCTTGGGCACGATCGGCTCGGCGCTTTCCGGCAACTCGGTGTGCAGGCGGTCGAGCTGGCCCATCTTCCTCAAGAAGGCCTGATGCCCAGCGACGCCGACGGCGAGCGCCATGCGCGCGGCGCCGATGTTCGACGAATAGGTGAAGATCTCCGGCACCGAGAGGGCGCGGTGCATCGGCTCGTAGTCGTGGATGGCGAAGCGGCCGTATTGCAGCGGATGGCTGGCGTCGAACATCGACGACAGCGTCGCCTTGCCGGAGTCGAGGGCCATCGCCACGGTGAACACCTTGAAGGTCGAGCCCATCTCGTAGACGCCGGTGGTGAGCCGGTTGATGCGGGTCGGATCGTTCGCCTCGCGCGGATTGTTCGGGTCGTAGTCGGGCTCCGACACCATGGCGACGACCTCGCCGGTGTTGACGTTGAGCACGATGCCGGACGCGGCCTTGGCCTTGAACTTCTCGCGTGCGGCGACGAGCTCGTCGCGCAGCGCGAACTGCACGCGCAGATCGAGCGCGAGCTGCACCGGCCGCTGCAGCCGGTCGGTGGCGAGCCCCGCCATGTGCAGCGCGGCGAGCCCCTGGCCGTCGAGCCACTTCTCGATGCCGGCGATGCCCTGGTTGTCGATGTTGACGTGGCCGATCTCGTGCGAGACGACCGGGCCGTTCGGGTACACGCGCTTGTTCTCGGTGAGGAAACCGACGCCGGGAATGCCGAGGCGATGAATTTCCAACTGCTGCTTGGGCGTGATCTCGCGCTTGAGCCAGACGAAGCCGCGCTTCGACGACAGCCGCTCGCGCACCTCGCTGGCGTCAAGATCGGGCATCACCGCGGTGAGCAGTTCCTCCGCTTCATCGACGTCGATCAGCTTGCGCGGTTCGGCGAACAGCGACGGTGCCTTCACGTCGGTCGCGAGAATCTCCCCGTTACGGTCGAGGATGTCGGGGCGGGCGGTCGCGATCGCGTCCTGGCCGACGCTGCGCCTGGCGCCATGGCCGTCCGCCTGCTCCGCGAACATCACCAAGCGGAGCGCGATGACGGCGTAGATGCAGGCGAAGGCGACGATGGCGAGACCGAGCCGCGCCTTGGCTTTCACGTTGCGGTCAACGCCGCGGCCGTAGAGCAGCGAGCGCAGGGCGCGCTGCCAGCGGGTCTCCGGGATTTTCGCCGTGCCGCTCATCGCTTCACCGCTGCGCCGGCACGCTGCCGGTCACGTCCGGCGGCGCCGGTGCCAGCATGGCGCCGATCGCATCGCTGTTCGCCGCAGCCGCGGGCGGGCGCTCGGGCAGGCGGTCGAGATTGTCGAATTGCGTCGTCAGCATCGGCTTGAGCTGGAGATGACGCTCGGCCAGGCCCTGGATGCGGCCGGGGGTATCGAGCTTCGCCCATTCGGCGCGCAACGCGGCGATCGCATCACGCTCGCGGCGCAGTTGGCCGGCGAGCTTGGCCACGCGCTCGGCCTGCAGCGTGGAATCGAACTTGATCTTGTAGACGAAGGACGCCGCCAGGATCAGCGCGCCGATGACGAAGATGTTTAAGAGGCGCATGGCTCAGCGCCCCTTCAACACGTCGGCGAGCGCCGGCAGGCGCGGCAATAAATCGGAGGCGTCGTCGTTGCGCGCCGGCGCTTCGCTGCGCTCGGCGGCGCGCAGCTTGGCCGAACGGGCGCGCGGATTGCGAGCGACCTCGTCGGCGTCGGCGGTGACCGGCCGCTTGGCAAGCACGCGGAAGGTCGGCGCGATCCGCTTGCGCTCGGGCGCGTGGCGCGAGCCGGCGCGCGTTTCGCCGCGGCCGGCGAGGAACGATTTGACGATGCGGTCCTCGAGCGAATGGAAGGACACCACCACCAGCCGCCCTTTCGGCTTGAGGATGCGTTCGGCGGCGGCGAGCGCAGCGACAAGCTCGCCCAGCTCGTCATTGACGAAAATGCGCAGCGCCTGAAACGTGCGCGTGGCCGGATGGATATCGGTCGGGCGCGAACGCACCGCAGACGCGACGAGATCGGCGAGGGCGCGCGTGGTGCGGATCGGCGCCGCGCTACGCGTCTTGACGATGGCGCGCGCGACGGCGCGCGAGTGACGCTCCTCGCCGAGGACGAAGATGATGGTGGCGAGATCGCGTTCGCTCGCCGCGTTGACGACGTCGGCCGCGCTGACGCCCTGCCCGCCCATGCGCATGTCGAGCGGGCCGTCGAGACGGAAGGAGAACCCGCGCTCGGCGGCATCGAGCTGCATGGAGGAGACGCCGAGGTCGAGCACGACGCCGTCGACGGCGTCGAAGCCGGCCGCGCGCGCGACGGCATCGAGATGGGAGAAGGTGTCTTCGATCAGCGTCAGCCGCCCGTGCGCCGTCTGCACCAGGTCAGCGCCGAGCGCGATGGCGCTCTTGTCGCGGTCGATGCCGATCACGCGGCAGTCGGCGGCGGCCAGGATCGCGCGCGTATAACCGCCGGCGCCAAAGGTGGCGTCGACATAGACGCCGCCGTCACGGACGTTGAGGAACTCGACCGCTTGGCGGCCGAGCACGGGAATATGGGGAACCGGTCCGCCCATGGTCATTCCCAAGTTCCGCGAACGGCGCGCGCCGGCAAATGGCACCCGGCGCCGCGCGCGGTACGACGCGGCACCGGCAAAATTATCGTGCTGCCCCAGAGGGTTCCGCCATCTGAGAGGTCGATCATGGGACGTTATGGGCATCAATGCGATTGATGGCCTGCCGCCGCTCTTTCGGGACGTCGAAGCCGCACCCTCCGAATCTCATTAACGGCGCTTAAACTTAAGGATTTGTTGCCGGCGCGGCGCTTTGCAAAGGCGCATGGCTCGGCGGCCGCGGCGCCCGGCTCGCCATGCAAATTCCGCAGGGCCGTTGGCGCACACGACCGCAAAGTTCCCGGAACCGACTCTGGCGGCCACGGTTGCCCCAGGCAGCGGCATCGGCCGCTCAAAGGACAAAAGCGCTGGGTTCCCCAGCGCGATCAAGGAGGCGATTCATGATGAAAAAACCGATGATCGGCGCCGCCATCGGCGCGCTGATGGCATCCGCAGCAATGGCGCAGTCGCCAACGCCACCGCCCGCGGCAAATCCGGCTCCGCCTGCGGCCGCCCAGCAAGGCGGCGTCAAGGCAGATTTCGTGATGGCGCAGCAGCCCGACCAATGGCTGGCGTCCAAGTTCAAGGGCACCGCGGTGATGGACGCCGACAGCCAGAAGATCGGCACCGTCAGCGACATCCTGTTTGACAAGGACGGCAAGATCGAAGCTTACGTCGTCAGCGTCGGCGGCTTCCTCGGCATGGGATCGAAAGAGGTGGCGCTGGCGCCGGCCTCGTTCGAAGTCATGCCCGGCAAGAACGGAACGGCGGACATCCTGAAGCTGTCGCTCAAGCAGGACGAGATCAAGCAGGCGCAGAATTTCACGCCCTACTCGCCGCCTCGCCCGACCACGACCGGCTCGGGTACCGGATTGAACAGCCTGCAAGGCGGCGGCATGCGGCCGTCGACCAACACGCCGCCGGGCAGCGCTCGATAAATTCCCGCCGATCGCATCGGCGCGGCCCGGGTTTTCCCGGGCCGCCACTTTGTCGCAGTGCGCTGCGTATTGCATTTTCGCTTGCGCGGTGAATGATGCGCCTCCCCGCGCCATGCGCCTAGAAGATGGGTCCGGCTGATGTCGGTCTTCCCGCCGGATTCCTTTATCGTCACCGATGTGGTGCCCTCGCCCAACCGCGAGGAGCGCAAGGGCGGGCGCAAGCCCGACATGATCCTGCTGCACTACACCGGCATGCAGACCGGCGAAGCCGCGCTGCGGCGGCTCTGCGCGCCAGACAGCAAGGTGTCGGCGCACTACGTGGTGTTCGAGGATGGGCGCATCGTGCAATGCGTGCCGGAGAACGAGCGCGCCTGGCACGCCGGGATCGCGTCCTGGGCCGGCGAGACCGACATCAATTCATGTTCGATCGGCATCGAGATCGTCAATCCGGGGCATGAGTTCGGCTATCCCGACTATCCGCTGCGCCAGATCGCGGCGGTGATCTCGCTCTGCCGCTCGATCGTCACAAGGCGCGGCCCGCTCGCGCCGGACCGCATCCTCGCCCACTCCGATGTCGCGCCGGCGCGCAAGCAGGATCCCGGCGAGAAATTCCCCTGGGACCTGATGAACGAATCCGGCATCGGCCATTGGGTGCGCCCGGCGCCGATCAATCTCGAAGGCCCCTCGATCAGGCCGGGCGATCAAGGCGACGTGGTGACGCGGCTGCAGCGCGCGTTGCGCGGTTACGGCTACGGCATCGACGAGACCGGCGTCTACGACGAGGCCACCCAACAGGTGATCGCCGCCTTCCAGCGCCATTTCCGCCCGGTTCGCGTCGACGGCATCGCCGACGCCTCGACGATCCTCACGCTGCGGGCGCTTTTGGAAACGCGGCCGGCGCCGCTGGCGTGACTTCACCCTCCAGGAAGGGTTAACAGCGCGGCGCTTGACGCCCTGCCCTAACCTCTCCATGTCTATCGGCGTCAGTCGGCCGGACGGCCGCTCCGCGTCAATGCCGAAAGGCGGCCGGAGAGGAAAGTCCGGGCTCCACGGACAAACGGTGCCGGATAACATCCGGCGGGGGTCAAACCCCAGGGATAGTGCCACAGAGAACAGACCGCCGCGGCTGCGTAGCGTTTTGGCCGAGGCAAGGGTGAAACGGTGCGGTAAGAGCGCACCGCGTTTCCAGCGATGGAGACGGCACGGCAAACCCCACCGGGAGCAAGACCGAATAGGAATGGCGCGAGGCGCAAGTCTCTGCCCTGTCCGGGCCAGTCATTCGGGTAGGTTGCTTGAGGCGCCGGGCAACCGGCGTCGAAGAGGAATGGCCGTCACGTTCGCGGTTTCGGCCGCGGGCCATACAGAACCCGGCTTACAGGCCGGCTGATACGTCAAACGGGGGCTCGGCGGCAAAACCGCCGGGCCCCCGCCAAATTTGCATTCATGCGGCCCGGCGATCGCTGCGATCAAATGCTTTTGCTGGCTCGAACCGATCCGAGCGGCTAGCGTCCGCGTCGCTCATGCCGCACAGCTTCCGCGAAAAACTCGGCCTCGGACTCGGCCTTGCCGGCGTGCTGCTGTTTGGCGGCACGCTGCCGGCAACCCGCGTTGCCGTCGCCACGTTCGATCCGCTGTTTCTGTCCGCCGCGCGCGCCAGCATTGCCGGCTGTTGCGGATTGCTCCTGCTGCTCGTCTTGCGGCGGCCGTGGCCGACCGGCGCGCTCTGGCGCGAGCTCGTGCTTGCCGGACTGTGCACCATCGTCGGCTTTCCGGTGTTCATGGCCTTGGCGATGGCGCACGTGCCGGCGTCGCATGGCGGCGTCGTTCTCGGCATTATTCCGCTCGCCACCGTCGCCGCGGCGGCGCTGGTCACGCACGAGCGACCGAGCCTCGGCTTCTGGCTGGCGAGCGCGGCCGGTGCGGCCGTCGTTTTCATTTTCATGGCGCGGCACAGCGGCGCGCACACCATCGAGCTCGGCGATCTTTATCTGCTCGGCACGGTGATCAGCGGCGCGTTCGGCTATGCGCTGTCGGGACGGCTCAGCTTGCAACGGCCCGGCTGGGAGGTGATCTCCTGGCAGGTGGCGATGTTCCTGCCGTTGTCGCTCGCCGCCGCCTTGATCCTTTGGCCGCCGTCGCTCGCCGAGGCGCCGGCGCCAGCCTGGTGGGCGCTCGCTTATGTCAGCCTGGTGAGCCAGTTTTCGGCCTTCTTCGTGTTCAACGCCGGCATGGCGATGGGCGGCGTCGCCCGCGTCGGCCAATTGATGCTGTTGCAGCCCTTCGTCATTGTTGCGCTCGCCGTGCCGGTGAATGGCGAGCGCCTGGAGCCGGCGACCCTGCTCTATGCCGCGGCGGTGGTTGCCGCGGTCGTCGTCGGCCAGCGCATGCGCGTGAACCGGCGCTGAGCCGGTGTTCCCGTTTCAAATTTCCTTTCGCGCAATCCGGATTTTCGGTGGCACGGCGCGGCGCGGACCCGTAAGCTTGCTGCCGTAACGGGGGGAACATACGCCATGTCTGAAACGATCAAAACTGCGCCCGCGGCCGAACCCGCGGCGCAAGCGCCGACGTTTATGCAAAAACTTTCGCGCTGGGTGACCATCGCGGCGGGCCTCGTCCTCGGCCTCGTCGGGCTGCTCAAGGTCTACAACGCCTTCGTGCCGCAATTGCCGAGCTGCGACGACAGCAAGACCGCCGACGTCATCCGCGGCATCTTCAAGCAAAAAGACATCGCGCTGACCAAGCTCGCCGACCTGAAGCTGGCGAACGAAAGCGACGCGGAGCGCAATTGTACCGCGCACATCGAGACCGCGAGCGAGACGGCCACGATCTCCTATAGCCTCACCTTGCAGGGCAAGGAATTCCAGGTCCGCATCACCAAGGTCGACGCCAAGCCGCTTTAGGCAGCACCGGCGGGGATAAAGCGGCCGCGGCCCGTGCGTTCTGCGCATGGCCGCGGCCATTTCGCGCGGGGATTTCTTCCGGGGATAACGCCGCCACTCAGCGCGCCTTGAGCAGGCCGAGCGCGGCCAACATGGTGACGAATTCCGCGCGCTCGCGGGCCAGCGACTCGCGCAACAGCGCCCCGATCTCGACCTGCGGCGACCAGCTCAGGCGCTTGAGGTCGTCGGCCCAGCACGGCTGCCGGGTCGCGGCGAGGATCGCGTCCTCCCAGAATTTGATTTGCGCGGCGTCGAGCCCGCTCGGGCCGCTGACGCCGCGCCAGGCGCCGATCACGCAATCGGCGTCCTGCTCGCTCCAGATCGGCACATCCGCAAACGGCGCGTCGAGCCGTTTCGGCGCCGAGATCGCCAGGACGCGCAGGCGGCCGGCGTTCAGCTCGGCGATGACGCTCGCGGCGGTGACGGCGCAGACATCGGCCTTGCCGGCGATGACATCGGCGACGCAATCGAGCGCGCTGTCGAAGACGTGGATCGGCGGCGCGCTCACGTCGCCGCCAACTTGCTTGACGAGCTTGGCCAGCGCGATGTGATTGGGATTGCCGAGCGCGGTCGACAGCGCGACGGCGACACCCGCCGCGTGTTGCCGAAAACGATCGAGCAGATCGCGGCCGCTTTGCAGCCGCGAATCGGCGCGCACAGCGAAGGCGATGTATTCGGTCACCAGCGTGGCGATCGGCGTGTAGCGGCTGTGCTCGAAATCGGCGGCGCCGACCAGATAATCGGTGGTGAGGTTGGGCGAGGAGATCGCCACCACATGCGCATCGCCGGCGTGTTTGTCGATCACCTGCGTCCACGCCTTGCGCGCGCCGCCGCCCGGCACGTTGACCACCTCGAGCGGCACGTCGATCAGTTTTGCTTCGCCGATCGCTTTCGCCAAGGCGCGGGCGACGCGGTCGAGCCCGCCGCCCGGCGGCGTGCCGGCGATGATTTGCACGCCGCGTGCCGGCTGAAAGGCTTCACTCATCTATTTGCTGCCGACCCCCAAGCCGCCGAGCACCTTGGCCCACAGCGCGACCTCGTCCTTGTAGAATTTATCGAAGTAGGCGGGACTGCGCTGGCCCGGCGGCACCACGTCGTAGCCGAGATCGGCGAAGCGCTTGACCACGTTCGGATCGTTGAGGGCTGCGCCGAGCGCCTTGTTCAGCTTGTCGATGACGGGCTTTGGCGTGCCCTTGGGGGCCGAGAGGCCGAACCAGACGGTGAGGTTGAACTGCGGCAGGCCGGCTTCCTTGGTGGTCGGCACGTCCGGCAGCATGGGCGAGCGCTTGTCGCCGGTGACGGCGAAGGCCTTGAGCTTGCCGCTCTTGATATGCGGGGCGATGTTGACGATCTGGTTGCAGCCGAAATCGACGGTGCCGGCGACGAGATCCATGGTCGCCTGCGGCGTGCCGCGATAGGAGGCGACGGTCGGATGCACGCCGGCGACCGAGTGGAACACCGAGCAGGCGAGATTGGAGATCGAGCCGACGCCGGCGTCTGCTTCCGTCACCTTCTTCTCGTTGGCTTTGAGATAAGCGATGAAGTCTTTCAAATTGTTCGCCGGCACGCCTTCGCGCGCGACCAGCACCATGGGCGACAGGTTGATCAGGCCGATCTGCGCGAAGTCGGTCGCGCGGTACGGCAAATCCTTGTGCAGGAATTCAGCCGCGGCATTGGTGCCCGAGCCGGAGACGAGGATGGTGTAGCCGTCGGGCGCGGCTTTCGCGACCTTGTTGGTGCCGATGACGCCGCCCGCCCCGGTGACGTTCTCGACGATGATCTGCTGGCCGAGCGCCTGCGACATCGGGCCGACGACCATGCGCGCGGTGGTGTCGGACGGCCCGCCCGGCGGGAACGGCGTCACCAGCGTGACGACGCGGTTCGGATAATCCTGCGCCAAAGCGCCGGCGCTCAGCGCGCACAGCGCCAGCGCAACGATGAATTTTTTCACGGCCAGCCTCCCTTTATGTTTCCTCGGATTTTTTGTTCTTGCTGACCTGAGATTAGGCCGCCGAGTCGCAACGACGCAACCAACGCTAGCTGGCAAAACGACGCGATTGGAGCGGCGCGCGGGTGGCGGTCGATTTGGATTGAGCTCCTCATCGTGAAATGCCGCTGTTTGTTCGCGACCTTCAATTGGCATAAAAGCCAATGGATGACGCCAGCAGAAAGGGCAGCCGTCGCGCCGATGCAGGACACACGTGACGTTGGACTGAGCGAATGGCACGAGACCACACGCGGCGGCGAGCGCGTGCTGATCCGCCGGCTGCGGCCCGACGACATGAGGTTATACCCGGATTTCTTAGACGACGTCAGCGCCGAGGACCTGCGGCTGCGCTTCTTCGCGCGCATCGCCGAATTGAGCGCCGAGGAGATCGAGAAGCTCGCGCATCTCGACTTCGCGCACGAGATGGCCTTTGTCGCACTCGACGAAGCCTCTGGCCGCATGCTCGGTTTGGTGCGCCTGAAGGACGAACTCGACGAAGAGACCGCCGAGTTCGCGGTCCTGGTCCGCTCGCGGCTCAAGGGGCACGGGCTCGGCTGGCTGCTGATGCGGCGCGTCATCGACTACGCCAAAGACAAGGGTCTGCGGCGCGTCTACGGCGACGTGCTGGTCGAGAACACGACCATGCTGAAAATGTGCGCCGAACTCGGTTTCCACGGAGAGGACAGGGGATCAAATCTCCGGCGCGTGGTGCTCAATCTCAAAACCATCCCCGGCCGATGAACGTCGATAGCACCCGCCATCAGGTGCGGCGGGTGCTTCGATGGTCCGACGCTACCGCGGCAGCAGCCTACTTCTTATAGGCGGCGATCACCGCTTGTCCTTCGGCACCGGCCTTCTTCAGCCAATCGGCGGTCAGTTGCTCGCCGACTTTCTGCAGGCCGGCCTTGAGCGCCGGGCTCGGCGGCAGCACCTTCATGCCGTGCGCCCTGAGCTGGTCGAGATACCAGCCGCTCTTTTCTTCCCACATCTTCCAGCCGCGCGTTTCCGCCGTCGCCGCCGCCTTGAGCAGCGCGGCCTGCGTCGGCTTGTCGAGCGCGTCGAACGCCGCCTTATTGACGAAGGTGATGTTCTTCGGGATCCAGGCCTGCGTGTCGTAGAAGTGATCCATCGATTCCCAGGCCTTGCTGTCGTAGCCGGTCGCCGCCGAGGTGATGAACGAGTTGACGACGCCGGTCGCCAGCGCCTGCGCGAGCTCGGCCGCCTGCACGGTGACCACCTGCGCGCCGACCAGTTCGCCGATGCGGGCGGTGCCGACGTTATAGGCGCGCCACTTGAGGCCCTTCATGTCCTCGACCGAGTTGATGTCCTTCTTGGCGTAGATGCCCTGCGGCGCCCACGGCACCGCGAACAGCACCATCAGCCCCTGCGCGGCGAGCTTCTTTTCGATCGCCGGCTTCGAGGCCTGCCACAGGTTCATCGCTTCCGGATAGCTGGTGGCGAGGAAGGGCACGACGTCAACGCCGAACATCGGGTCCTCGTTCTCGTGCAGCGAAATGAGCACCTCGCCGATCTGCGCCTGGCCGGTCTGCACCGCGCGCTTGATGTCGGGCGCCTTGAACAGCGAGGCGCCGGGATGGACGGTGATCTCCAGCTTGCCGTTGGTCGCCGCGGCGACGTCCTTGGCGAACATCGCCAGATTGACGCTGTGCGGGTTGTCGGCCGGATAGGCGGCCGGCAAATTCCATTTGGTTTGCGCCGACGCAGGCGAAGCGGCAAGCGCGCCGGCGGCGAACGCGGCTAGCAGGACACTACGAGACAGGGTGATCATGGGACGCCTCTTGGTTTGGGTCTTTGAACGTAAGCCTAGCAGGAAACGGGCCGGCCTCAACTCGGCGGGAACGCCAGATGCGGCAGCACCAGAACGATCTGCGGGAACTCCGTGATGATGAACACGGCGGCGAGCAGCAGGATAAAGAACGGGAACGCGGCGCGCGCGACGGTGAAAGTGTCGCGTCCGCTCATGTTCTGCAGCACGAAGAGGTTGAAACCGACCGGCGGCGTGATCTGCGCCATCTCGACGTGGATCACCAGATAGACGCCGAACCAGATGAGATCGAGCCCGGCCTGCTGCACCATCGGCAGCACGACGACCATGGTCAGCACGATCATCGAGATGCCGTCGATCAGGCAGCCGAGGATGATGTACATAATGGAGAGATACAGCGCGAGCATGCCGGGCGTGAGGTGCTGGCCCTTCACCCATTCGGCAAGCGCGGCGGGAATGCCGGTATAGGCCATCGCCGCGGTGGTGTAGGCGGCGCCGGCCAGGATGAACATGATCATGCAGGTGAGCCGCGTCGCGCTCATCACGCTTTCGAAAAACGTCTTGCGGTTGAGCGTGCCGCTCCACCAGGCGAGCAGCAGCGCGCCGGTGACACCCCAGGCGGCGCATTCCGTCGCCGTGGCAAAGCCGAGCACCAGCGAGAAGAACACGGCGAGGATGAGCAGCAGGCAGGGAATGAGCTTGGTCGATTCCGCGAGCTTCTTGCGGAACGGCATCGGCGGATCGCGCGGTGGAATCTTTTTCGGATGCAGCAGCGACCAGGCGATGATGTAGCCGGAGTAAAGCGCCATCACCAGGAGGCCCGGCAGGAAGCCGCCGAGAAACACCTGCAGCACCGAGACGTTGGCGGTCACCGCATAGACCACCATCGGGATCGACGGCGGGATCAGCAGCCCGAGCGTGCCGGAGCCGGCGAGCGAGCCGAGGCTGATGCCCTTGTCGTAGCCACGCTTCTCGAGTTCCGGCAGCGCGATCTTGCCGATGGTGGCGCAGGTCGCGGCCGAGGAGCCGGACACCGCGGCGAAGATGCCGCAGCCGACCACGTTCACGTGCACCAGGCGGCCGGGCAGCCATTGCAGCCAGGGCGACAGGCCGCGGAACATCTCCTCCGAGAGGCGCGTGCGGAACAGGATCTCGCCCATCCAGATGAACAACGGCAGCGCGGCGAGCGTCCACGAGGCGCTCGCGCTCCACACCGTGGTCGCCAGCACCGCGCCGATCGGCACCGAGGTGGTGAGCAGCATGGCGATGAAGCCGATCAGCCCGAGGGCGACCGCGATCCACACGCCGCTCGCCAGAATGACGATGAGCGCCCCGAGCAGGATCAACGCCAGATTGACCAGGCCGATGTCGTGCATCAGCCGCCCCCGCCGGAGGCGATGCGCTCGACGAATTCGTCGGGCGAGGACGGCGGCTCCTTCTCGTAGGTCGGCTTGTTGCCCTTGAGCACGTGCACCAATTCGTCCACCAGCGCGACGGCGAGAATGACCAAGCCGCCACAGTAGCCGAGCTGCGGGATCCACAGCGGGATCGCCAGCACGCCCTGCGCCATGTCGTTAAAGCGGAACGAGTCGTAGGTCATCGCCACCGCGTACCAGGTGAAATAGAGCGTGAAGGCGGTGGCGACGGTGAGCGCGACGACTTCGACCGCCCAGCGTTTGCGGCCGGTGAATTGCTCGATGAGGATGCCGACGCGAATGATCTCGCCTTTCTTGAAGGTGTGGGCGAGGCCGAGGAAGGCCATCGCCGCCATGCACCAGGAGGCGAAGTCGTCGCCGGCGGGAATGTTCAGCCCGATCTGGCGGCCGAGCGATCCGAACATCATGATGCCGAAGATCAGCAGCAGAAAAACGCCGGCGGCGTAGCCCGCAAAAAGATAAAGTCGGTCGAGAACAATACGGATCATGCTCAGTCTCGGCCCATGATGGCGTCGGCGATGGCCGCGAGGCAATAGACTTTTCGTCTCGACGCGCGAAAGCCGGGCTCAGTGCGCCGGCTCGACGCCGTTTGCCCGCAAGGTCGCTGTCGCCTCGGGCGCGGTCATGAAGCGGATCAGCGCTTTGGCGGTGTCCGGCTGCTGCGTCGCCGCGCTCAAGCCGGCGGCGAAGCCGATTTTGGTCTGCAAGGCCTCCGGGATCGGACCTGCCACCTCGATGCCGGGCACCCCGACCATGCGCGTCGCCACCACGACGACGAAGTCGGCTTCGCCGCGCGCCACCACCTCGACGCAATCTTCGGCGGCCATCGGTTTCAGCTTGCCCTGCATCTCGCCCTTGATGCCCATGCGGTCGACGAGGCCGACGAAATACAACCCGCTGGCGCCGTGCGCGGGGAACGCAACCGCCTTTGCGACCACAAGCGCGCGCTTGAAGCCGTCGACCGAAGACAGGTCGGGCTTCTTCGCGCCGGCGCGCACGCCGACGGCGAGACCGGCCGTGCCGATGTCGGCGTAGCTGTCGGCGACGACATGGCCCGACGCGATCAGTTGCTCGATGGTCGAGGGATTGCCGACGGCGACGTCGAAGGCTTCGCCGGCTTGGCCTTTCTTGACGACGTCGGGATTGACCTCAAAGCGCAGGTCGACCGCGGTGCCGGTCGCGCGCGCGAACTGCTCGCACAGTTCGCGCACCGCGGCGCGCGGACCGTTGCCGCTCAGCACCTTCAGATCGGTCATCTGGTGGTCCGATTCTAACATTCGCATCCCGGTTCGGCGGGCTCTGTTGCAAATGTTAGAATCAAAGGACCACAGCAAGCATTACGTACTAGTGGAGCTTTGGATTTGACATTCGCATTACGATCCCGTGGCCAAAGTGGGCGCGAATGTCAAATCCGCCCCACTAGTGCTCGGCGACCGGCTTGATGTTCGCCGCCTTGATGACCTTGCCCCACTTCACGACTTCGGCGGCGATGAACTTGCCGTAGTCCTCCGGCGTGCCGCCGAGCGCGGAGCCGCCGATCTTGGTGAACTTCTCCTTGGTATCCGGCGCGGCGAGAATGACGTTGATCTCTTTATTGAGCGTGGCGACAATGTCCTTCGGCGTGCCCTTGGGCGCGCCAATGCCGTGCCAGATGTTGGCGTCGAATCCCGGATAGAACTCGGCAACGGCGGGCACGTCCGGCAAGGCGTCCGACCGCTTGGCGCTCGACACCGCCAAGGCGCGCAATTTGCCGGACTTCACCAGCGCGATCGTGATCGGCATGGGACCGAAGAACGCCTGCACCTGCCCGCTGAGCAGATCCGGTACCGGGCTCTGGCGATAGGGCACGTGCACCAGATCGATGCCGGCCGTCAATTTCAGCAGCTCGCCGTTCATGTTGGGGGCGCTGCCGACGCCGAACGAGGCATAGTTGATCTTGCCCGGATTGGCCTTGGCATAGGCGACGAATTCGGCAAGCGTCTTGGCCGGCACCGACGGATTGACCACCAGCGTGTTGGGCGAGGTGAACGTGCTGATGACCGGCACGATGTCCTTCTGAATATCGAACGACAGGTTTTGATAGAGCGTGGCATTGACCGCGTTGGTCACCGTCATCGCCAAAAGCGTATAGCCGTCGGGCGCGGCGCGGGAGACGATCTCGGCGGCGAGATTGCTGCCGGCGCCCGGGCGGTTGTCGACGATGAATTCCTGGCCGAGCTTCTGCCCGAGCGGCGCGGCGATCAGGCGCATGTCGATGTCGGTCGCCGATCCCGGCGGAAAGCCGACGACGATGCGCACCGGCCGCGACGGATAAGTGTCGGCGCGGGCGATGCGCGAGACCGCCGGCAGCGCGGCGGCGGTGGCGGCAAGTTGCAGGAAACGGCGGCGTTGCAGTTTTTTCACGAGTTGTCCTCCCTGACACACTGACGGCGGCTTCGGTTGCGGCCTCTTTCAGTTCGCCTTGATGTTGGCGTCCTTGATGATCGCGCTCCACTGCGTCATCTGGGCCTTCAGATAAGTTGTGACCTCTTTCGGCGTCGAAGTCACGATCAGCACGTCGATATCGACGAATTTCTGCTTCACCGCCGGGGTGGCGAGCGCCGCGATCACGTCGTCATGCACTTTCTTGACGAATTCGGGCGGCGTCTTGCCCGGCATGTACAGGCATTGCCCGTCCGACACGTCGAAGCCCGGCAATCCGGATTCGGCGACGGTCGGGATATCCGCGGCAAAGGGAATGCGCTGCGCGGAGGTCACCGCCAGCGCGCGCACGGTGCCGCCCTTGATCTGCGACATCACCGACGGCAGCGTCGCCACCATGATGTCGACGCGGCCGGCCATGAGGTCGGTGAGCGCCGGGCCGCCGCCGCGATAGGCGACATGGGCGATGTCGATTCCGGCTTTGCGCTTGAACAATTCGCCGCACAGATGCTGGATGGTGCCGACGCCGGGCGAGGCATAGCTCGCCTTGCCGGCGCGCGATTTGGCGTAGGCGATGAAATCCTTGACCGATGTCACCGGCGAGTTGGGCGGCACCAGCAGAACGTTGGTGAAAACGGTCAGCCGGGTGACCGGCGCGAGATCGGTCAGCGGGTCGTAGCCGAGCGCCGGATAGATGAAAGGATTGGTCGCCAGGAAATTGGTGGCGATGAAAATGGTGTAGCCGTCGGGCGGCGACTGCACGGCCGCCATCGCGCCGATATTGCCGCCGGCACCGCCTTTGTTCTCGATCAGTACCGGCTGGCCCCAGATGTCGGCCAAGCGCGCGCCGAGCACGCGGGCGACCGGATCGCTGGCGCCGCCCGGCGGAAACGGCACGACGAAACGCACGGCGCGGTTCGGATAGCTATCGGCCCTCGCGGCCATCGGCGCCAACGGCAGCGCGGCGGCGCCCGCGACAAATTGCAGAAAGCGGCGGCGCGGAAGTCTCATGGTGATGCTCCCCATAGCGTCACGTGCGATTCCCCGGGTCAGTTCGCCTTCGCGCCGGAGAACGCGACCACCTTGGCCCATTTTTCGGTTTCGCCGGCGATGAGCTTGCCGAAGTCGGCGGGCGAACCCGGGATCAGAATGCCGCCGAGATCCTTCAGCCGCGCGCTTATTTTGGGATCGGCTAACCCTGCGTTGATCTCCTTGTTGAGCTTGTCGACGATCTCGGGCGGCGTTTTCCCGGGTGCGCCGATGCCGAACCATGACGTCGCCTCGTAGCCCGGCAGGAATTCGCTGACCGTGGGGAGGTCCGGCAGCACGTCGGCCCGCGTCGCCGTGGTGACCGCCAGCGCCCGCACCTTGCCGGATCGGATGTGCTGCATCGAGGCGGGCGAGGTGTCGATCATGACCTGCACCTGTCCGCCGATCAGATCGGTGAGCGCCGGCGCCGCGCCGCGATAAGGCACGTGCACCATCTCCACCCCCGTCATCATCTTGAACAACTCGGCGGAGACATGTTGCGGCGTGCCGATGCCTGCCGAGGCATAACTAATCTTGCCCGGATTGGCCTTGGCATAGGCGATGAATTCGGGGACGGTCTTCACCGGAACCGATGGATTGACCTCCATGACCAGGGGCACGCGCATGATGCTGGCGACCGGCGCGATGTCGCGGAGGAAATTGAAATTGAGATTCTTGTACAGCGACGCATTGATGGCGTTCGGCGAGGAGACCGAGAGCAGCGTGTAGCCGTCCGGCGCCGCACGCACCACCGTCTCGGCGCCGACATTGCCGCTGGCGCCCGGCTTGTTTTCGACGATGAAGGATTGGCCGAGCCGCTCGGACAGCCACTGGCACATCAGCCGCATGATGATGTCCTGCGGGCCGCCTGCGGGAAAACCGACGATCAAGTGCACCGGCCGCGTCGGATAATCGAGCGCCCAGGCGCGATGGCAAAAAGCGGGCGCGGCGACGGCGGCACCGGCAAGTTGCAGGAATTGGCGGCGGCGAAGTGTCATGGCGTTGCTCCCCGAGGCATTATTATTTTGTGATTGCCCAATCGTGCTAAGCTTAGCAGGCTTGTATTAGCTCCGACAGGCTGGACATAGTGCGGCAGCAACGACAGTCCGAACCATGCCCGCCAAAAAATCAGCCAAGACCGCAGCGCAACTCTGGGATTTCTGGATCGACCGCGGCGGCACCTTCACCGACGTCGTGGGGCGGCGGCCGGATGGCTCGCTGGCGGCGCACAAGCTGCTCTCGGAGAACCCGGAGGCCTATGCCGACGCCGCGGTGCAGGGCATCCGCGATCTGCTCGGGCTCAAAGGCGGCCAAGCCATCCCGGCGGACCGCGTCGGCGCGGTGAAAATGGGCACCACCGTCGCCACCAACGCGCTGCTCGAGCGCAAGGGCGAGCGCACGCTGCTCTTGATCACGCGCGGCTTCCGCGATGCGCTCAAGATCGGCTACCAGGCGCGGCCGAAGATTTTCGCCCGCCACATCATCAAGCCCGACATGCTGTACGAGCGCGTTGCCGAGGTCGACGAGCGCGTGCGCGCCGACGGCACGGTCGAGCGCGTGCCCGATCTCGACCCGGTGCGGCGCGATCTCGAGGCGGCGCAGGCCGACGGCATCGCCGCGGTGGCGATCGTATTCATGCACGCCTACCGCTACCCCGAGCATGAGAAGCAAGTCGCGGCGCTGGCGCGCGAGCTCGGCTTCGCGCAGGTGTCGGTCAGCCACGAGGTGTCGCCACTGATCAAGCTAGTCGGCCGTGGCGACACCACGGTGGTCGATGCGTATCTGTCGCCGATTCTGCGCCGCTATGTGGCGCAGGTCGACAAGGACCTCGACGCGCGCCGCTCCGGCGCCCGCCTCATGTTCATGATGTCGTCGGGCGGGCTGACGGCGGCCGATCTGTTCCAGGGCAAAGACGCGATCCTGTCGGGGCCGGCCGGCGGCGTGGTCGGCATGGCGGAGACCGGTCGGCAGGCCGGCTTCGACCGGCTGATCGGCTTCGACATGGGCGGCACCTCGACCGACGTGTCGCATTTCGACGGCGAATACGAGCGCGCCTTCGAGACCGAGGTCGCCGGCGTGCGCATGCGCGCGCCGATGATGCTCATCCACACGGTCGCGGCCGGCGGCGGCTCGATCCTGCATTTCGACGGCGCGCGCTTCCGCGTCGGGCCCGACTCGGCGGGCGCCAATCCCGGGCCGGCCTGCTACCGGCGCGGCGGCCCGCTGGCGGTGACCGACGCCAATGTGATGGTCGGCAAGCTGATCCCGGATTTCTTCCCGAAAATCTTCGGACCCGCCCAGGACCAGCCGCTCGACGAGCGTGCTGTGCGCCACGCCTTCAACAATCTGGCGCAGAAGGTGAGCCTGGCGCAGGCCGGAGAGAAATCGGCCGAGGAGATCGCCGACGGCTTCATCAAGATCGCGGTCGAAAACATGGCGAACGCGATCAAAAAGATTTCCGTGCAGCGCGGCTACGACGTCACGCGCTACGCGCTCAACTGCTTCGGCGGCGCCGGCGGCCAGCACGCCTGCCTGGTCGCCGACGCGCTCGGCATGACGCGGGTGCTGATCCACCCGTTCTCCTCGCTGCTCTCGGCCTACGGCATGGGACTCGCCGACATCCGCGCGACGCGCCAGCAGGCGATCGAGCTCGTCTTCGGCGGCAAGGCGCTCGCCGCCATCAAGCGCGAGAGCGCCCGCCTCGGCAAAGAGGCGAAGAACGAGGTCGCCGGCCAAGGCGTACCCGCCGCCAAGATCAAGATTTTCGTGCGTGCGCATATTCGCTACGCGGGGACGGACACGGCACTGGTCGTTCCGGCCGGCAGCGCGGCGGCGATGCAGCGCGCCTTCGAGAAAGCGCACAAGGCGCGCTTCGGCTTCATCGATCGCAGCAAGCAGATGGTGGTCGAGGCGGTGTCGGTCGAGGCAGTCGGCGGCGGCGCCAAATTCGTCGAAAGGGCGGTCAATCGCGCGCGCGGCAAATTGCCCAAGCCGGCGCGGCGCACGCGCTTCTTCTCCGCCGGCGAATGGCATGCCGCCAATGTCTACACGCGCGACCAACTCAAGGTCGGCGCGCGCGCCAAGGGCGCCGCCATCATCATCGAGCCGCACCAGACCATCGTGATCGAGCCCGGCTGGCAGGCCGAACTCTCGCGGAAAAACCATCTGGTCCTCACGCGGGCGAAAAAGCTCAGGCGCACGCACGCCATCGGTACCCATGCCGACCCGGTAATGCTGGAGGTGTTCAACAATCTGTTCATGTCGATCGCCGAGCAGATGGGCGTGTCGCTGCAGAACACCGCCTACTCCGTCAACATCAAGGAGCGGCTCGACTTCTCCTGCGCGGTGTTCGCCCATGACGGCACGCTGGTGGCCAACGCGCCGCATATGCCGGTGCATTTGGGCTCGATGGACCGTTCGGTCGAGACCATCATCCGCGACAATGCCGGCAAGATCGCGCCCGGCGACGTCTACGCCATCAACGCACCCTATAACGGCGGCACCCACCTGCCCGACATCACCGTGTGCACGCCGGTGTTCGACGACAGGAAGAAGAACATCCTGTTCTGGGTCGCCTCGCGCGGGCACCACGCCGACGTGGGCGGCATCTCGCCCGGCTCGATGTCGCCCAACGCGACCACCATCGAGCAGGAAGGCGTGCTGTTCGACAATTTCAAGCTGGTCGACCGCGGCCGCTTCCGCGAGAAGGAATTGATGGCGGCGCTCATGGCCGCCAAATATCCGGCGCGCAACCCGGTGCAGAACATCAACGACATCAAGGCGCAGATCGCCGCCAACGAGAAAGGCGTCGCCGAGCTGCGCAAGATGGTCACGCAGTTCACGCTGCCGGTGGTGAAAGCCTACATGCGCCACGTGCAGGACAACGCCGCCGAGAGCGTGCGCCGCGTCATCGACCGGCTGCACGACAGCGAATACGCCTACGCGATGGACCAGGGCACCACGATCAAGGTGCGCATTTCGGTCGACAAGCAAAAGCGCGAGGCGACGGTCGATTTCACCGGCACCTCGCCGCAGCAGCCGACCAATTTCAACGCGCCCGAGCCGGTGACACGCGCGGCGGTGCTCTACGTCTTCCGCGTTATGGTCGACGACGACATCCCGATGAACGCCGGCTGCCTTAGACCGATCAATATCGTCATTCCGCCGAAGTCGATGCTCACGCCCGAGTATCCGGCCGCCGTGGTCGCCGGCAATGTCGAGACCTCGCAAGCGGTGACCAATTGCCTGTTCCTCGCGCTCGGCGCGCTCGCCGCCGCGCAAGGCACCATGAACAATCTCAATTTCGGCAACGCGCGCTATCAGTATTACGAGACGATCTGTTCCGGCTCGCCGGCCGGCCCCGGCTTCAACGGCACCGACGCCGTGCACACGCACATGACCAACACGCGGCTGACCGACCCGGAGGTGCTGGAATTCCGCTATCCGGTGGTTCTGGAGGATTTCCACATCCGTAAAGATTCCGGCGGGCGCGGGGAATGGCACGCCGGCGACGGCATCAGGCGCACGATCCGTTTCCTGGAAAAGATGGAGTGCACAATCTTGTCCGGCCACCGCCGCGTGCGTCCGCCGGGCTTGGCCGGCGGCGAAGCGGGGCAAGTCGGCGAGAACTGGGCGCGGCGCAAGGATGGACGCATGGAGCGGCTGCAAGGCTGCGACGAGACGGTAATCGACGCCGATGAGGCGGTCATCATCCAGACGCCGACCGCGGGGGGATGCGGGAGGGCCTAGCGCGCCGGCAAAATTCTACTGGTTGCAAAATGAACTGTGTACTATTCTTAGGTTAGGGCAGGCGTGATTATGGGGAACGCAAGATGCCAGACGAAAAGGATAATTCGGGCAAGCCAGCGACGGAACAACCCACGGGCGGAACGACACCGCAGCCAAAACTTAAGCCCACGCCAAAATTTCCACCCGAAATTAAAACCATTGGGCACGGTGGCGGCAGCCCAATTCGCACCGCCGTAGAGGTCCCGATTTTGCCGCAAGAGCCTAATCACGGCGGCGGCGGCATATTGCCCGCGAAGCCTAGCCACGGCGGCGGCGGCATCCTGCCCCGGGAGCCTGGCCATGGCGGCGGCGGCATACGTCCCGAAAAGAAACTCGGCGACGGCGAATAGGCGCCGGACACCGCGATGCCCGACGACGCGGCTCCCACGAGCGGCAAGTACGATCTTCGGCTGACAAAGTCAGTCGAGGACATGCGCAGCAATGCGAAGTGGACGCTTGTCGCTTTCGGCGCCATCGGCACGACCCTGTTGGCGGGTTCGCAACTGTCCAGCCTGGGAAAATTCGCCGTCACCGAGCCGCGATTTCAGATTGCCGTCTTGTGCGCGTTATTAGCTATGGCCTCCGCGACCTTCGCCGTCTGGTCGGCGCTCAAGGTGGCCAATACCGGCTACGTCGAATTCTACAATTTAAGCCAGAGCGACATCGACTATATCGAGCGCAACCGCGCGCTTCTGGAGGGCTTTGAGACTGTCCAGAATCTCAGAGACGCTTACGACAATGCCATCGTGGTCAGACACGCCGGCATCACGGCGGAACAGGTCGATCTGCAGACCTTCAACAGCAACGAAATCTGGTTTCAGTATCTGGATGGCCTCGTCGACATCGTCGTGTCCTATATCCACTACAACCGGATCAGAACACAATCCGAAAGGTCCAGAGGGCAGTTGATCGCGGCATGCATCGTTGCCGCGATTTCGTTGCTGGGTTTCGCCTGGGCGGCAAATCCCGGAACCGAGCAGCAAACCGTGCTGCAGGCGCCACCGTCACCGGCGCATTTGACGCTCACCGCCGCCGGCAAAACAACGCTGAGGCCGATGCTCGGCGCCAAATGCGTCGAACGTCCGGCGATCGATGTCATCGTACTCAGCATCGCGACCACCGGCTGGGATGTGGTCACGCTGGCGAGCAAGGACTGTCAGGTGGCGCGCTTTACGGTCACCGCCACCATGGGCAAGCTGACCCCCGAAACAGCCTCGGCCAATGGCGCGCCCGCCCTTGCTACACCGGTCGCCGCGAGCGAGCGTCCGATCATCTGGACGCAGCTTCGTCCCGACGCGGACTTCGCCAAAGGCGAACTGCTCGCCCGCGCCATTGTCGCGCGCGAGGCGGCCTGCCCGCCGCTGGCCGTCAACGGCGAGCGCTGGCCGATGGTGACGCGCACGGACGGCGCCGATGCGGACTTTCCGATCAAAATGTGCGAGGCGGCGCTGCCCGGCGACGCCGAGGCGCGGCTCGGCGATGTCACGTTGAAACCGCGGCCGAATGACCCGCGCAAAATCCTGGTGATCGGCGACACCGGCTGCCGCATTATCGACTACGCCGCGCAGCGCTGCGATGACGCGACCGACTGGCCTTTCTTCCGCATCGCCAAAGCGGCGAGCGCCATGAAGCCGGACCTGATCGTTCACGTTGGCGACTATCACTACCGCGAGAAGCCGTGCGCCGGGCGCATCGGCTGCACCAACAGCCCCTATGGCGACAATTGGCGAACGTGGAACGGCGAATTCTTCGTTCCCGCGGCGCCGCTCTTGACCGCCGCGCCGTGGCTCATGCTGCGCGGCAATCACGAGGATTGCACGCGCGCCGGCGCCGGCTGGAATTTGCTGATCCGGGCCGCGCTTGGATTGAAGCCTGGCGAGCGTTGCCCGCCGGACACCGACCCCGGCGTATTCGGCTTCGACAAGTTGCGGCTGGTGGCGCCGGACACGGCGAGCGCGGAACTCGACTTTGGTCGCGCGGACCGCGTCGCGACTTATCGCAAGCAAATCCGCAAGCTATCGAAGGCCCTCAAAGCCGAAAAGAAAGAAACCTGGCTCGTGACCCATCAGGCGCTTTGGGTGAGCTATAGGGAAATGGATTGGGGCAAGCCTTATGACGCCAACGAATTGCTCGATGGTATCTCGGCGTCCTTCAAGAACGGCGTGCCGGACAAATTGTGCCAAGACATCGTCAGTCCCATGGACACGTATCGGCAATGGTTTGCCGGCGCCATTCCGGCGACGAACCCGCATGAAAACGATCCCAAAGACACGAACGAAAAGCCATGCACCGATCCGGCACCTGCCGCAGGTCAAGGGCTTGCCGCACCGGACGTCTCGCTGGTTCTCTCCGGCGACACGCACACCTTCCAGATGTTTCTGCCCGACGAGGCGTCGAAGCGGCCGATCCAGCTTGTAGCCGGCAACAGCGGCGATGCGCTCGAATCCGCCAATTCGTATCCGGGTGCCGGCAAGGATTTGACCGCAGCCAGCCCGACGCTATTCGGCGTGCCCGGCAAATTGTGGATGCGCCACACCTTCGGCTTTACCGTTCTGGAGAGGGACGCGGCCGGCTGGAAAGCGACCCTCTACGATCCGGACGGTAAGCCGCTTGTGGAATGCCAGCTCAAGCGACCCAACGCCGGATGCAAATCGGTGGCAAAGCCGTAAAGTTCGTCGCCGCCACCCGCCGGCCAAGCGGCCGCCGCCTTGACCTTGATCAATTTCCGGTTCCGCTGCCGCCGCTAGGTTGCCCAAATGTTAGCCCCTCCCCGCGCGGGCCGCCCGGGTTCGCCGCTCAAGACGCTTTTGGAAAACGCCCCGAGCGTACTCCTGGCGCCGGTGCCGCTGGCGCTCTTGCAGCCGATCTTCAACCGCATCGCCACCCATGTCGCGCATTCGCGCCCGGAATTGTTCAACCGGCTCGGCCCGCACGCGGGCAAACGTTTCCTGATCGACCCGACCGACCTGCCCTTCGTGCTGGTGCTCACGCCGCTGCCCGAGCGGCCGCTCTTGACCGCGCACCGCCGCAGCGAGCGGCCGGCGCACGCCGCGGCGATTGCCGGCACCTTCTTCAACCTGCTCGATATGATCGACGGCTCGCTCGACGGCGACGCGCTGTTCTTCTCGCGCGACCTGCAGGTGAGCGGCGACACCGAGGCGGTGGTGGCTTTGCGCAACGCGCTCGATGACTTCGAAGGGTCCGCTCTCGACAGCGTGGTGGCGAGCTTCGGCCCGCTGTCCGGCCCGGCCGGCGCCGCGCTGTCAGCGGTGCGCTCGATCAGGGGACGATAGATGAGCGACGTGCAAGGTTTGACGCGACCGGAATTGGTCTGCCCGGCGGGAACGCCGGCGGCATTGCGCACCGCGGTCGATGCCGGCGCCGACGCGGTCTATTGCGGGCTGCAGAACGAGACCAACGCGCGTAATTTTCCCGGGCTGAATTTCACCGTCGCTGAGGTCGAGCAGTCGCTTCGCTATGCGCATGCGCGCAACGCCAAGCTGCTGCTCGCGGTCAATACCTTTCCGCCGGCCGGCAAGTTCGCCATGTGGCGGGACGCCATCGACGGCGCCGCCAGACTCGGCGTCGACGCGGTGATCGTCGCCGACATGGGCGTCGCCGATTACGCCGCGCAGACCTATCCGGATCTGCGGCTGCATCTGTCGGTGCAGGCCGGCGCCTCGTCGCCGGAGGCGATCCGCTTCTACTGCGAGCAGTTCGGCGTCAAGCGCGTGGTGCTGCCGCGCATGCTGACGGTGGCCGAGATTGCCGACCTGCACAGGGAGATCCCCTGCGAGATCGAGGCCTTCATCTTCGGCAATATCGGCATGATGGCGGAGGGCCGCTGCTATCTCAGCAACTACGTGACCGGTGAGTCGACCAACATGGACGGCGTCTGCTCGCCGGCCGCCGACGTGCACTACGAGGAGGACGCCGCGCGCAACCTGACCACGCGGCTCGGCGACTACGTGATCGACCGCTTCGCCGGCGGCGAGAGCGCCGGCTACCCGACCATCTGCAAGGGCCGCTATCTGTGCGGCGCGCGCAACGACGCCTATTACGCCTTCGAGGAGCCGGTCAGCCTCAATCTGTCGGCGCTGTTGCCCGAGCTGATGCGCGCCGGCGTCACCGCGCTCAAGATCGAGGGCCGCCAGCGCAGCCGCGCCTATGTGAAATCCGTGGTCGGCGCGTTTCGCAAGGCGGTCGACGACATCATGGCCGGCCGCGAGGCCGCCTTCGCCAGCCTGCTCGCGCTCACCGAGGGCCGCCGCGAGACCGAAGGCGCCTTCCCCAGCAAGCGATGGAGATGACGGTGCAGGCGAGCAAGAGCGAGCTGACGCTGGGGCCCGTGCTGTTCAACTGGCAGCCGGACGTTTGGCGCGACTTCTATTTCCGCATCGCCGACGAGGCGCCGGTCGAGACCGTGTACCTGGGCGAAGTGGTCTGCTTCAAGCGCGCGCCGCTGTTTGACGACGATCGCGAGGCGGTGGCCGCGCGGCTCAAAGCCGCCGGCAAGACGGTGGTGCGCTCGACGCTCGCCGAGGTGATGTCCAAGCAGGAACGGCAGATGATCGAGGACGTCTGCGCCGGCGACGGCCTGGTGGAGGCGAACGACGGCTCCGCTTTGTTGCGCCTGCGCGGGCGGCCGCATTACGCCGGACCGTTCATCAACGTCTACAACGAGCGCACGCTCACGGTGCTCGCCGGAAACGGCGTGCGCAATGTCTGCCTGCCGCCAGAAATGCCGGCGGAAGCCATCCGTGCACTTGCGGCGGACGCCGCGAAGCTCGGCGTCAGCCTCGAAGTGCAGGTATTCGGCCGCGTCGGCCTCGCACTGTCGGCCCGCTGCTATCACGCGCGCGCGCATGGGCGGACGAAAGATAGCTGCCAGTTCGTGTGCAACGAGGATGCGGACGGCATGACGCTGCGCACCCTGGAGGGCCAGCCGTTCCTCACCGTCAACGGCATCCAGACCATGTCGCACGACTATCTCAATCTGGCCGCCGAGCTGCCCGAGCTGCAGGACATGGGCGTCGCCCGCTACCGCCTGTCGCCGCATAGCCGCGACATGGTGGCGGTGGCCGCGATCTTCCGCGACGCCCTCGACGGCCGCATCGACGCCGCCGAAGCCGGCTCTCGGCTCGACGCCTTCAATCTCGGCGCGCCGTTTTCCAACGGCTTCTATCGCGGTCGGCGCGGCCACAGCTTCACTCCTGCCGCCACGAATTGACATTAATAACCGCGCCGTTTGTTAAGCATCCGCAGCGCTTGCGCTTGAATTCGGCTGCCTGAGTGCCACTTTAAGCTCATGCGCACCCCGATCCTGACCGCGACGCTGATCGCGGCGCTGGCCCTGCCGGCGCATGCGGCGACTTATCCGGTCAGCGGGCATTGGGGCCAGAGCGCGAGCTCGGTCAAAGGCGCGATCGATTGCACCGGCAAGCGCGTGATTGCCTTTTCCGGCGACCAGCGGACCGACAGCCAGGGCGGCGTGCCCGCCTACCGCAACAAATCGGTGAGGCAAGTTGGAGTGTCGCGCTATCGCGTGGTCGACGTGTTCACCAACGGCCAGATCAACAACGCCCAGGTCGCCTACACGCTCACCGTGGTCGATGCCGACCATGTCGTGATGAGCGGACAAACCGGCACGCTGAAGCTGCAGCGGTGTCAGTAGGCACCGCCGTGCCGCGCGAGCGCGTAGCGCGAGGACCGGGACCCATAACCACTAATCTATCGGTGAGACACGGCGTATGGGTCCCCGCTTTCGCGGGGACGACAACAACGACTAATTCCTGGCGATGATCTCGCGCTCGCCGCGATAGACCGGCGTCGCCTCGGTGATCTTGCCCATGGCGCGGCGCAACGGCATCGACGCGCGGCGGCGCTTGAGCGCGCTACGGCGGCGCCGGCGCGGACGCACCTCGTCGACGCGCACGCCGCCCATGCGCGCGAACGGCTCGCGCAGGGCGCCGTCTTCTTCGGCGACCAGCAACGGCAGGCCGAGCACATTGCCCCAGGCGCGCCATTCGGCGAAGGCCTCGTCGGCCTCGCCGGAAGTAAACAGCGGTAGCGCGAGCGAGGGATCCCTGTGCTCGAGGATGACGGAGGCTTGCGCGCCGCCTTCGCCGGCGAGCACCCGCAGGGCGATGCCGGCAAAGGCGGAAACCGGCATATTGAGCGCCATGCGCATGCCGGCGACGGAGCGCCGGACCACGACACGCTCGCGATAGAGCTCAACCTGCCGCACCCGCTCGTCGGCCGCGGCATCGGCTGCCGCAAAACGCGCCGGCAAGCTGAACGGGTCGAGCCGCGCGCTGCGGCTCGACCCGGCGGGCATCCCGCCACTTCGCATTTGACGCCTCGAAACTCCCACGCCGGGCTTATTGCTCCGATCGTCCGCGGAGCATGGCAGAGAGGCGTCGGAATCCGCTTAATGTTCGCGGTTAACCGGTGGTCACTGCGGGCGCTTCCGCGCTGCATGATTGACGGGACGTTGCGAACCATGATTGACGAGGGGTTGACGGACGACCGCAAAATATCCGGATCGGTGGTTGCACCGCGCCCGAATCGAGCCCATTTGAAGCCCATCCTATCATGCGCGCTCCCTCTTCATCCTTGTTCGACCAGACCACCCTCACCGACCGCGCCGAGCGGTTGGTGAAGGCCGCCTTGCGCGCCGGCGCCGATGCCGCCGACGCGGTCGCGGTGCGGGCGATGTCGCTGTCGATCGAGGTGCGCGACGGCGCGGTGGAGGAAAGCGAGCGCGCCGAGGGCGACGATCTCGGCCTGCGCGTCTTGGTCGGCAAACGCCAGGCGGTGGTCTCCACCAACGACACGGCGACCGACGGCAGCGCGGCGCTTGCCGCGCGCGCGGTGGCGATGGCGCGCGCGGCGCCGGAAGACAAATATGCCGGGCTCGCCGACGAAGGCCTGCTGGCGCACGACTTTCCCGACCTCGATCTGATCGATCCCGACCTGCCCACCGTCGCCCAACTCGAAGCCATGGCGCGCGCCGCCGAGGCGGCCGCGCTCGCGGTCAAGGGCGTGAGTAAATCCGGCGGCGCCTCGGCTTCGGCCGGCATTGGCGGCATGGTGCTGGTGACCAGCCACGGCTTCCGCGGCGCCTATCTCGGCTCCAGCCACGGCGTGTCGATGACGGCCATCGCCGGCGAAGGCACCGGCATGGAGCGCGACTACGACTATTCGAGCGTGCGCCACGCCGCCGATCTTGACGCGCCGGAGAAGATCGGCCGCGTCGCCGCCGAGCGGGCGGTCGAGCGGCTCAATCCGCGCAAGGTGACGACCTGCAAGGTGCCGGTGGTGTTCGACCCGCGCGTCGCCGGCTCGCTGGTCTCGCATCTCGCCAGCGCCGTCAACGGCGCCTCGGTCGCGCGCAAGACCAGCTTCCTGCGCGACAAGATGGGGCAGAAGCTGTTCGCCGACGGCATCCGCATCATCGACGATCCGTTGCGCAAGCGTGGGCTGCGCTCGCATCCCTTCGACGGCGAAGGCGTCGCTGGCGGGACGCTGGCGCTGATCGACGACGGCGTGCTGCGCTCCTGGATTCTCGACTGTGCGACCGCGCGCGAGCTCGGGCTAACCACCACCGGCCATGCCAACCGCGGCGTCTCGTCGGTGCCCTCGCCCGGCGCCAGCAATCTGCATCTCGAAGCCGGCCGCCTGAGCCCCGGCGAATTGATCGCCGACATCAAGGACGGCTTCTATGTCACCGACCTGATCGGCATGGGCGTCAACATGGTGACCGGCGATTACAGCCGCGGCGCCTCCGGTTTCTGGATCGAGAACGGCAAGAAGACCTACGCGGTGAGCGAAGTCACCATCGCCGGGCACTTGCTCGACATGTTCCGCACGATCACGCCCGCCAACGATCTCGAATTCCGCTACGGGACCAATGCGCCGACGCTGCGGCTCGAAGGACTGACCGTTGCCGGACAATAACCTCGCGGGACTGCGAGCGCCGCTTGAAGCCGTGATGCGCGAGGCCGGCGACGTGGCCCGCGAAACCTCGCGCCGTCCGTTCAAGCACTGGACCAAGGGCGACGACGATTCCCCGGTCACCGAGGGCGACATCGCGGTCAACGACCTGCTGCGCGCGCGGCTGACGGATCTCGTGCCCAATGCCGCCTGGCTGTCGGAGGAAACCGAAGACGCGCCCGACCGCGCGCTGCCGCTCGCCTGGGTGGTCGATCCGATCGACGGCACCCGCGCCTACATCGCCGGGCGCGCCGACTGGAGCATTTCGGTGGCGCTGGTGGAGAACGGACGGCCCAAGGTGGCCGCGCTGTTTGCGCCGGCGAGCGAAGAGATGTTCCTCGCCGCCCAGGGTGAGGGCGCCGCGCTCAACGGCGCCCGGATCGCCGCGAGCGGCGGCGCGACGCTTGCCGGCACCAGACTCGCCGGGCCGAAGCGCTATCTCGAGACGTTCGCCGCGCTCGATCCGAGCATCCTGCCGCAGCCGCGGGTGCCGTCGCTGGCATTGCGGCTGGCGCGGGTCGCGCAAGGGGTGCTCGACGCCGCCTTCGCCTCGCCGGGCAGCCACGACTGGGATCTCGCCGCAGCCGACCTTTTGGTGCACGAGGCTGGCGGTTTGTTCACAGATTTTTCCGGCCAGCCGCTCAGCTACAACGCCCCGCTTGCCGCCCATGGCGCACTGATGGCCGCCGGTCGCGCCCGCCATCGGGCGCTACTCGACGCGGTGCGCCACCGCCGCGGCGAGTTTGCATAAATCCGCTTGCTGGCTTAATCCACGGCGCAAATGTCGTTATACAAACGGATCGTTACCTCGTCCGCGTTCCAGGAAGCCGTCGCCACGGCCGGTGCGTGGTATCTGCGCTCCGCCTGGTACACCAGCTCCAAAATCTTTGACCCAGCGGATATTTACGAGACGATCAAGATACCGGCGATCCTGGCGATGTGGCACGGTCAGCATTTCATGATGCCATTCATCCGGCGAAACGACCCGCGCCATCGCGCCAAGGTGATGATCTCGCGCCACCGCGACGGCGAGATCAACGCGCGCGCTGCCGAAAAGCTTGGCGTCGGCACCATTCGCGGCTCCGGCGCGCACAACCGCGAATTCAACCGCAAGGGCGGCACCGTCGCCTTTATCCAAATGATCGAGGCCCTCAATGAAGGCTACAATGTCGCATTGACCGCCGATGTCCCCAAGGTCGCGCGCATCGCCGGGCTGGGCGTCGTCAAGCTGGCGCAACATTCAGGCCGGCCGATCTACGCGGTCGCGCTCGCCAGCAGCCGCCGTCACGAACTCGACAATTGGGACCGCAGCGCCGTCAATCTTCCGTTCAGCCGGATCGCAGTGACTGCGAGCGAACCGATCTTCGTGCCGCAAGACGCCGACGATGCAGCACTCGAAGCCGCGCGCCTGCGTGTGCAAAACGAGCTCAACCGGCTGACCGCGCGCGCCTACGAAATTGCCGACCGCAAAGGGCCGCAGTCTTGAGCAACCGGCTGCCGGCAGCGTTGCGCGCATACCGGCTGTTGTCGGCGGCGATGACGCCCTTGGCGCCGCTGTTCCTGGCGCAGCGGCTGCGCAGCGGCAAGGAGCACGCCGTGCGCCTGGGCGAGCGGCGCGGCGTCAGCGGCAAGGGACGGCCGCCCGGACCGCTGGTGTGGCTGCACGGCGCAAGCGTCGGCGAATTGATCAGCGTGCTGCCGCTGATCGAGCGTATCCATGCGCGTGAGGTGAACCTGCTGGTGACGTCGGGCACCGTCACATCGAGCGGTCTTGCCGAGCAGCGGCTGCCGCGCGGCGTCATCCATCAGTTCGTGCCGGTCGACGTGCCGTTTTTCGTGCGCCGCTTCCTCGATCACTGGCAGCCGGACCTGGCCCTGTTTGTGGAATCGGAGCTGTGGCCTAACATCATGATCGAGATGTCGCGGCGTGCCGTACCGATGGTCCTGATCAACGGACGGTTGTCGGAGAACTCATTCCGGCGCTGGCGCTATCTGCTGGCATCGATCGGTGACCTGCTGCGGCGGCTCGATCTGTGTCTGGCGCGCACGCCAGCCGACGCCGGCCGGTTCAGCGATCTCGGCGCGCGCCACGTCGTCACCACCGGTGATTTGAAGCTCGACGGGCCGGCGCCGCCGGCCGACCGCGACAAGCTCGCGGCGCTGCAGCGCGCCTTCGGCGAGCGTCCGCTGATCGCGGCCGCCTCCACGCATGAGGGCGAGGAAGCTGCCATGATCGACGCGCACCAAAGGCTGCGCGCGAACTTTCCCAACCTTCTCACGGTGATCGTGCCGCGCCATCCCGAGCGCAGCGCCAGCATTGCGGAGCTTACGCGCGCCGCCGGATTGAATCTACGCCTGCGCTCGCGCGGCGAACTGCCGGACGCGGGCACCGAGATCTACCTCGCCGACACCGTTGGCGAGCTCGGCCTGTTTTACCGCCTGGCGCCGATCGTTTTCATCGGCGGCTCGCTGATCAAGCACGGCGGGCAGAATCCGATCGAGCCGGCCAAGCTCGGCGCCGCCATATTGCATGGGCCGCATGTGGGGAATTTCGCCGAGATCTATGCCGCGCTCGATGAGGCGCACGGCGCCGAGATGGTCGCCGACGCGAGCAAACTCACCGCCGCGCTCGGCGCTATGCTGGCGCAGCCGGAAGCGCGCGCGCGCCTCGCCGACGCCGCGTACCGGACGGTCAGCGCCCTCGGCGGCGCGCTCGAGCGCACGCTGCAATCGCTCGATCCCTATCTGATGCAGCTCCGCCTGCAGCAGGCCGGCGATGCGTGAGCCGGGCTTCTGGTGGCGTCACGCCGGCCTCGCCGCGGGCCTGCTGGCGCCCGCGGCAGCCTGTTATGGCGCGATCGCCGCGCGGCGGATGAGGAAGGCCGGCGTGCGCGCCGGCGTTCCGGTGCTGTGCGTCGGCAATTTCACGCTCGGCGGCGCCGGCAAGACGCCGACGGCGATCATGCTGGCGAAGATGCTGCAGGATGCCGGAGAGCGCGTGTTCTGTCTGAGCCGCGGCTATGGCGGCAGCCTTCCCGGGCCGAAGCGGGTCAGTGCGCAGGCCGACGCCGCCGCGCAGGTCGGCGACGAGGCGCTGCTGCTGGCGCGTGCCGCCCCGACCATCGTCGCGCGCGACCGCGTGGTGGGGGCGCAAGCGGCGCGGGCCGCGGGCGCGAGCGTCGTGGTGATGGACGACGGTTTGCAGAACGCCTCGCTGGTCAAGGATCTCACCATCGCGGTGATCGACGCGCGGCGCGGCATCGGCAACGGCCGTGTGTTTCCCGCCGGTCCCTTGCGCGCGCCGCTCGCAGCACAGCTGGCGCGCACCGATGCGCTTTTGGTGGTGGGCGACGGCGATGGCGCGGCCGATGCCATCATTGCGACGCCAGGTTTGCCGGTTTTCCATGGCCGCCTGCAGCCGGACACAGCCGCGGTCGCTTCGCTTCACGGACGCAATGTGCTCGCCTTCGCCGGCATCGGCGACCCCGGGAAGTTTTTCGCGACCGCGGCGGCGGCCGGCATCGCCATTGCCGCGCGTCGCGCCTTTCCCGATCATCACCGCTTTAGCGCCGAGGAAGCCGCCCAGTTGATCATGCAGGCCGAGCACGGCGGCTTGGCGCTGCTCAGCACCGAGAAAGACCGCGCGCGCATGGCGGGCGAGCCTGCGCTCGCTGCGCTTGCGCAAAAAGCGCATGTGCTGCCGGTGACGATGGTGGTTGCGGAGGCGGAGGCGTTGCGGAAACTCGTCGCCGCGTCATTCCGGGACGCGCCGCAGGCGCGGACCCGGAATCCATAACCCCTGCCTGTAAATATGGGTCCCGGGTTCGCGGCCTAAAGGCCGCGCCCCGGAATGACAAGCTACGATTTTTGTTGCGGCTGCAGCCGCTGCAGCACCGCTTGCGGCGAGGCATAGGCCTCCTGCAGATCGACGCTCCAGTATTTGAGCTCTTCCAGCGGGATCGGCACGCCGGTCACCGCGCAGCGCACGAAGGCGCCGGGCTTGACCACGCGGAAATCGCCGTCGAGGTATTTCACCTCGGCCTCGCCGTT
>Ga0335078_10000615_pt1 | contig 54814 bp, 50 predicted proteins | sample Lox_Sample_32_FD_206711 | JGI IMG/M metagenome (GOLD analysis project Ga0335078, IMG submission 206711) | Soil microbial communities from Loxahatchee National Wildlife Refuge, Florida, United States - Lox_Sample_3.2 | ecosystem: Environmental > Terrestrial > Soil > Wetlands | place: USA... | reverse complement strand
GCAGAAGCGGCTGAAGAACAATGCGCCGACGCGGCAGAGGCGCCCCGCCATGAGGGACACCACAGGCATGCCGAGCACAATTGCTTCATCTGTTCCTGCGGTGATCCGGAGACGGTCGGTGTTTTCTCGGTGGCGGTGGATCCGCGCTACTGGTCTGACGATCCGGCCAGCACGGCCGGCGCGTTGCGGTAGTTGCACGATTCCGCCACGTGACCGCGTGTGCTGTTGGCACTCTGGCTGGATCAGGCCCGCCGGAAGCACCCACCCGTGGGCAGCCGGTAGGCGGGCACCGTTCCAGCGTCAGGAACCTTGTTGAGCCGACAACAAAAACCCGGCGGCCGTCACGCCGCCCCCTCCCCCGTAGCCCGGTGCGCGCGGATCGCGGTGAAGACGGCACCCGTTGCTGCGGCGGCCGCCGCGCTGACCGTAGCCGCAACCGCCGGCGGCGGCCACGCCACCCAGATCGTGACCCCGGCCGCGGCGGCGCAGGCACCCGCGCCCGCCAGTCCCGGTGCGCGCGTCTACGTGGTGCGCCCCGGCGACACGCTGGCGGCCATCTCCCAGCGGTTCTACGGCCACACGGCCGCGTGGCCGTGGCTGTGGCATGTCAACCGCGCCCGGGTCGGCGCGGACCCCGGGCTGCTCGAGGCGGGCCGGATACTGCAACTGCCGCGGCGCCATCCGGTGTCCTACCGGGCCTGGCCGCCCCCGCCCCCTCCGCCGCCGGCGCCGCTGCGGGTGGCTATGGCCGCGCACGTGCCGCAGCAGCACCAGCGGGCCACGTTCACCAGCTCTGGCGGCATGTTCTCCGAGGCCGCGCTCGAGCGGATCTGGATGTCCGAGGGTGGCTCTGCGGCGGCCGCGCCGCACGCGGCGTGCATCGCCGAGCACGAGTCCGGCGGCAACCCCGGCGCGGTCTCCCCCACCACCGACTACGGCCTGTGGCAGGAGCACGACGACCCGGCCGCGCTCGACCCGGCGGTCAGCGCCTCTGCCGCGGTCCGGATGTCGGGCGACGGCACGAACTGGGGTGCCTGGACCACGGCCGGGGACTGCTGATGGCGTCCCGGGCCGCCGCCGTGGCCGCGGCTGCGCTGGCGGTGGCGGTGTTCGCGGGCCCGGCCCGCGCCGCCGCGCCGAGCCCCGGACAGGTGGCGTACCAGTTCGCGGTCGGGCAGGCCGGTAAGCCGTTCCAGTGGGGTGCTGACGGGCCGGCCGCTTTCGACTGTTCCGGGCTCGTCTACGCCGCCTACCTCCACGCGGGGGTCGTGTTGCCGCGCGACACCTACGGCATGGCCGGCAGCCGCGACCTGGTGCGGATCACCCGGTCGCAGGCCCGGCAGGGGGACCTGGTGTTCTTCGGCCCCGCGTCGGCGCCGGATCATGTGGCGCTGGTCGATGCGGGGGATGTGGTGTTCTCCGCGTACCGGCCGGGGCAGCCGGCGGGCTGGTCGCGGACCGGGCGCTATTGGGAGCCGTCGGCGTACTACCGGGTCGCAGTGGAAAGATGAGGCGCGGGTAAACCTTTCGCGGGGCTCGCGCGTCCTTTTGCTGGGCCGCAGATGCGGCCCAGCAAAAGCCTTGATCAAAAAGGAGAGTCGTGCGCAATCGTCTGACTAAGTGGATCGGCGCCGCCGTGATGGGGCTGGGCGTGGTCGCGGCCGGCGCGGCGCCGGCGATGGCCTCACCCGCGCACCACCCCGGCGGCGGCCAGGACCATCCCCGGCTCGTCTGCCACTGGGAGAAGATTCACCGGCACCACCACGTCGAGTGGGTCCGGGTCTGCCACTGGGTCCGCGACCACTGACACCCCCGGCCCTGAGTCCCTTCAACCCCAGGAAACGAGGAACGTTTCGATGTTCAAGCTCTCACGGCTCGCTGCCGTCGTCGTGACGCCGCTGGCTGCCGCCGGTGTCGTCGCGCTCGGCGCGGGTGCCGCCTCGGCCGCGCCCGCCGCGCCGGCGTGTACCGCGCCTACGCTCACCGCATGCACCGCCCCCGGCCTGCCACGGCCCGTCCTGCCACGGCCCGTTCTGCCGAGGCCGGTCCTGCCACGCCCGGGGCTGCCGAGGCTGCCCATCACCAGCTGCGGATGCGGCACCGGCATCTCGATCTACCACCCCGGCCTGCCGATCTACCGGCCCGGGCTGCCGAGGCTGCCCATCACCAGCTGCGGCTGCGGTATCGGCCTGCCACGCCCCCGGCTGCCGATCTACCGGATCGGACTGCCGCGGCTGACCCTCACCACCTGCGGCTGCGACACCACCGAAGGGCTGGTCTACCCGTACGCCTACCCGTCCGCGGTGTACCGCGTCGTGTCCGGCATCTCCTGGTACCGGGTGCCCAACCCGTGGACTGACGAGGGCTACCTGTACGTCAACGGTGAGACGGGAATCTGCTACCCGTCCCTGGGCGCAACCACCCCCTACATTCCGTAGCCGGCTGACGCCGCGCGGCCCCGCAGGGGGGCGTAGGGGAATCCCAGGGGCCGCGCGGCCCAGTCCTTGAAAGTCGAGGGGAACGATGATGTTCCGGCTGCTGGCACGCATAACGGTGGTGTCTAGGCTGCTGGCACGCATGTGGCGGCTGGTCGGCTACGGGGGCAGGCGGTGCCACATCTGCCGGTCGTCGTGGGTGACGCACCAGGTGGGCGTGAGGTGGCTCTGCCCGCGCTGCGCGGGGCTGGTCACCGGTCCCCGGAGATGACAAAAAAGAGCCCTCCCGGCCCGCGAGTGCGGACAGGGAGGGCTCTTTTTTGCTGAAGCGGCTGAGCATGCCCCGGGAGAGGGGCTGCGGCGATTCTAGCGCAGGCTGGCGGGGGGCTGGCTGGCGAACCAGTTAGCGAGTGACGTGAACGAGGCTGCGATCTCGGTGCAGATCTCCGCCGGGGACGGCGTAGGCGTAGGAGTCGGGGTCGGCGTAGGAGTCGGGGTCGGGGTGGGCGCTGGGCCCGGGAACGGGTTGACGCCCCCCGTGACCGCCGCATACTCCGCGCCCAGGCCCGCCAGGTCCACCCCCGCCGGGTCATTACCCGAGGTCGCAGACACCCACTCGCTCGAAACTGGAACCCACGCCTCCTCGCAGTACTTCGCGTACCAGCCGTATGTCATGGCCTGCACCTTGCCCCAGGTGACGCAGTACAGGCTCGTGGCGTCGTAGCCGAGCAGCGGCACGCAGTGCCCGCCGGCGATGCCGCCGTCGTAGGCGACCACCGTCCACGGCTGCCCGTCGTTGAACTGGGTCATCGCCGAGTTCGGGAAGTTCACCCCGATCAGCACGGCGCCGAGCTCGGCGACGGCGGTTTGGATCTCTTCGGTGTCGTCCACGGCAGCCTGCGCGTACGCCTGGATTTCGACGCCGGCCATCGGGTTCGCGGTCCAGTCGGCCAGCGCGGACTGGATGTCCTCACCCTGGTCGCTGTTCGGGTTCCCGGGGACGTAGCCGCCGACCCGCTCGTACTGGGCGAGGACCTGCGCGTCGGTGACGGTGTCCTCGGTGCCCTGCCCGTAGTAGGAGTACGCGTCGACGGTGTGGCCGATCCCGGCGCCGACGCAGTCACCAAGCTGGTCGTTGAGCAGCATCCCCCAGGCTGGGACCGCGCTGTACCAGCCTGCGCTGGCAGGGGGCGCGGCGCCGGTGAGGTGCCAGCCGAAGTGGGCGCGTGGGACACGCGGGTCGGACGGGAGCCATCCGGACCGGAACTCGACCATGTGCAACTTCCCTAACATTTGAGGGCGCCGAATTGCAGAAAACTGCCGGAAACTTTAAAACCGCAGGTCAGGCGCGGATTCCGATGCTGTCGATACACCTAGGCGCGGATGTCGATGCTGTCGATACGCTCAGGTTTTGTCCACGTGCCGCCCTGCTTCGACACCGTCCACAGAGCCCCGTCCTCGCCGATGCCCACCATGGTCCAGCCGCCGATGACACCTGCGGCGAACGTCGGCGTAACCGAGATGATCTGCTTCCAGATGCCGGGCATGTCAGCCTCCGCAGGTGCCGGTGACGGGGCAGGGGCGCCGAAGAAATCGTCGAGGAGGACGGACTCGTCCAGGTTCCGGCCGAGCGCCTGGTTGGTCCACTGGGTGCCGTCGCACGCGGCCACCACCTGCCCGCCGGGGTCGATGTAGCCGCACGTGGCCGGGCCGCAGATGTGTTCCCCGCAGCCGTAGTGCGCGGACCAGATCCGCACCCCGGAACGGCCGGTCCCGGCCGCCTGCAGTACGCGCAGGACGGCGTTGACGTTGCCGGCGCTGGTGTAGACCACCGGGCGGTGGATGCCGCGGGCCTGCTGCCGCGCCACCCACGCCGGGACCTGGGCGGCGGTGGCGTCCCCGGGTTCGACGTCGAGGCATTCGGCGTCGTCGCCGGCGAACACGGCGATCGACAGGATGTGCGCGCGGGGGTAGCGGGCCCGCAGCATCGGCTCGGTGACCCACGCGCCGTCCACGTACCCCGCGAAATAAAGGCCGTCACCAGGCAGTGCCGTCAAATCTACGGAGTCGTACATAACAAGTGTCACTGGCACCTCCTAGAATGGATGTCGTGGCCAGTGCGGGAATCTGCGCGGAATGTGGAACTAGGATACCGGCCCGTCCAGGCGGCGGTCATGTAGCTATGACATGTTCCACTGAATGCAAAGAACGTCGTAGAAAGGCGCGTCGTAAGAAGCAGTATGCGGAGAACCGGGAACAGGCGATCATTCAGGCGCGGGAGTGGGCGCTCGCCAATCGAGAGCGCATAACTGAGCAGCGGCGGCAGCACCGAGCAGCGAATAAGGAAGCCATCGCAGCGAGGAAACGCGCGTATGCCCAGGCGAATGCCGAGCATGAGGCTGCCCGCAAGGCAGCGTGGTACGTAGCGAACCGGGACCGCATACGGTCGGAGTGGCAAGCACGTCAAGACGCTGAGGCGCGCACTAGGGCGAGACAGCGGACGCGGGCGTGGGCTCGGGCGAACCCGGAACGCCGGGCGGAGATGCGGCGGGCCTGGGCGCGGGCGAATCCAGAGAAGGTGTCAGCTAGAGGCCGGAGAAGACGCGCACGTCAGCGCGGCGTTCCGGCTGACACGGTATACATTGCCGAGCTATTACAGGAGCAGAAGTTCCGGTGCTCCCTATGCCAGAAGCGGATCAATCCGAAAATAAAGTATCCAGATTCGATGTCAGCATCAATCGACCACGTTATTCCACTCTCGCAAGGCGGGACTGGCGAGCGATCGAACCTACGTGCGGCTCATATGGGGTGCAATAGCGCGAAGCGAGACGGCGTGTGGCCGGGAGGGGAGCAACTCGCGATCCTTTGATCACGGCATTCGCCGTTTCTCGCTCGCCAGGATCAGCGCGCCGAGCCGTTCCTGGTGCGCCAGGAGCAGGTCGTCCTGGTTTTGGAGATGTTTCTGCAGCTCAACGCACTCCGCGAGGATCGTCTCGGCGTCGTCGAAGGTTTGCTGGGCGCGTTTGTCCGCCGCAGCGCCCTGAAGGTTCTGCCCGACGATGATGACCGGCAGCAGCACCAACTGGAAGAAGGTCTGCGCCACCCACGCCACGATGACGATCACGTCGTGTGTCCTGATCGCTGACGGCAGCGATATGAGCGCGACCACGGCGAAGATGTAGGCGCAGCCCATCGTCCCGATCAGCAGGGTGATTTTCAGGCCGAGCCGTGCGTTGAACCTGGCGAAGGCGGTGCCGTGCGGGTGCTGGTCGGCGATTTTCACTGGGCCTTTTTTTTGGCGGGCCTGGATGTGGGGGTGCGGCCGGTATTTGTAGATGCTCAACCGTTGTCCCCCCTGCCGCGGTCCGGGTCGTACCACGACCGCCACATGATCGCGTCGATGTTGGTGTGGCGCCGCCGCCACCAGGTGACGGCCGCGGCTGCGGCGAGGGCGGCACGCCCCGCCGCCCGCCTAACCGGCCTGGCCCGGGCTGGGGGGGACGGGCAGGCCCGCATCGCGGATCACCGTCTCCAGCATCCCGGTCCGGGCCTCCAGCGCGGCAACTTTCTCGTTCAGCGCGGCGATCTGGTGTTCCTGCTGGCGGAGCGCGTTCTCGTAGACGAGGCGGGCGCGGTCCCACGCCTGCGCTTCGACGGCCGTGTGGCCGGTGCGGGCCCCGGCGGTGCGGGCGCGGCCCGACGAGGTGTAGGCGAGGCCGGCGATGGACAGGGACGCGAGGCCGATGATGACGCTGTCCCATCCGGGCCCGGCCGTCACGGCGGCGCTGCGGGCCGGGGCGGCTCGGGCCAGCCGGAGATAAGCAGGACCAGCGCGGCGAGGCCGAGCCACGCCATCGCGGCGCCCCAGCCGCCGTGTTCGCGGTGCGCCAGCCAGTGCCAGGCGATCAGCAGCGCCCAGAACGTTTTGAACAGCGCCGCGAACCCGTAGTGCCACCTGTCGTCGGTTAGAGGCACACCGGCCGCCAGGACCGCGGCGGCGCCGATCCACACCCAGCCCCACAGGTGCAGCGGCATCACCATGACTGCGGCTGTCGCGGCGGCGGTGTGGCCGGCGAGGAGCGCGGTGCCGTAGCACACGTCGACGGCGGCGAGGACCGCCAGCGCGGCGCCGCGGCGGCCGACTCGCCGCAGGGCATGCATCAGCTGCTCACCCAGCAGACCTCAAGGTGGCTGTTCTGGCCTGCTGTGATAGAGGTGGCGAGGTTCGCGCCGCCCGCGAGGACCGCCTGCAGCTGTACGAGGTTGACGCCGCCGAGGAGGTACACCAGCGCGATCACCGGCCGGCCGCAGCCGTGGGACACCGACGGGTTCGACGTCAAAGACCCGGCGTAGTTGTCGGCGCCGTTGGTGGCGACCAGCGGGTTCACCGCGTTCGCTGTCGCCGGCGCGGCGGTGAACACGTTCCCGGTGCACAGGAACCAGCCGGACACGCCCTGCGGCGGCATCCAGTAGTACCACGGCGACCCCGTCCACCCCCCGTACGGGTCCTCGAGCACTGTGTCGAGGGTGATCGGGTTCGACACGACTGATGCGGACAGCGACTGGGAGGAGACGGACTGGGTGCCGCGGAACACCGCCTTGGAGGCGAGGAAGCTGAACGATCCGGAGATGAGGTAGGTGAGGTTGGCGTACTGGTCGCCCAGCCCGGCGGTGCCGTGCGGGGTGGACCCGGCGGTGAACTGCGGGCCGCCGGCGGGCGGGGGGACGACTGTCGCCGGGGCAGGCGGCGGTGGCGGGGGGACGCCGGTGGGGGACAAGACGACGAAGCCGGTGAAGAAGTCGGAGGTGGCGGCGGAGGTGACGGTCGCGGCTGGGGGGGTGCCGAGGCAGTCGGAGACGCCGGCGTTGACGGCGTAGTCGGTGAGGCCGGAGCCGCCGCCGATGCCGGACCCGAACGCGGGGACCCGTTCCGCCCACCCGCCGGGGAGGCCGATGTTTTCGGCGGCCTGGTAGACGCCGCTGTCGATCGGGGACTTCGATGACACCTGATTCGCGGTGATCATGACGACGGTTTCGGTTGCCGTGACCCCCGCCGGAAGGGCAGGCGTGTAGGTGACGACCCCGGCGGAACTGGACGCGAACAGGCTCGACGGGATCGTCGAGGCGGGGTATGCGACGATGACGGCGGCGGCCATGCACTGCCCGGAGAACGGCAGGTAGTAGGCCGTCTCGATCGGCTGCGCGACCTTGTAGAAGACTCCCAGGACTGCGTCGGACGCGGACAGGGCCGTCCACTGGATCGGGGGGCTTGCGTAGATGCTGCCGGTGGATGAGCCGCCGCCGATCGCGGCCATGATAAGGATGTTGCCGGGCTCGTACGGCGGCGGGTAGATGATCAGGTAGTTGGTGGTGGCGGCCGCCCCGGAGGTCTGGACGCTGGAGCCGAGGAACGTCATCAGCTGGAGGCGAGCCAGGTGACGGTGAACGAGCCGTTCGACAGGCTGCCGGGTGACATTTCGATGTCGGAGCTGGTGGCGTTGACGCAGGTGACGGCGATCGGGGCGGTCATGGTGGGGGTGATGCCGGTGAAGGTGACCGTGCCGAAGTCGTACAGATGCCCGAGGAGGTAGTCCTCGACGATGATCTCGGCGGAGGAGAAGCCGATAAAGTCGGAGCCTTGCTCGATCTCTGCGGCCCGGATCCCTTTCTGCACCGTGTACGTCCACCCCTTCGTCGTGTCGGTGAGCGCCAGGTCGAGGTAGGTGCCGTTGAACGAGACGCCGGCGGTGATGACGTCCCCGGCGGCGAGCGGGTACGCGGACGTGGAGTAGTCGACCTCGCCGGTGGGGTACAGCTCGTACCAGACGCCGGTGCCGCCGGCTCCGGCGGCCTGGGTGCCGCACTGCTCGACCGCCCCCATGCCGCTGCCGGCCCAGCCGTCGAACCCGACCCAGAACGCGGCCGCCGAGCTCGATGAGCTACCCGACGTCGTCGGCTGCGTCCACGTCGCGGACACGCTGGTGTAGGGCGCGTTGACTGTCTCCACGTAGCCGCACCAGTTGACGGAGGTGGCGTAGGAGATGTTGGCCCGTTTCTCCCGGATGATGGTTCTCATGGCCGGCGGCACCAGTCAGCCCCCGCTCATTTCGCAACCCACATTATGATCATGGTGGTGTTTGATTCGCCGTTGCCGCCGATGCTGATCCCCCCCGTGGTCGTCGCGTTGCTGTAGCCGATCAGCTCCACGTACTGGCCCGCGGTGGCGCGGATCATCTGCACCGCGACGGACACGTGGCCGGTGGAGTCGTTCGCCGACGCCTCCGTCGACCCCCACTGGGTCGTGCCCGCGGACACCCGCAGCCCGCAGGCACGGTCGGTTCCGGTGGTGTTGTTGAGGAACGCGACCTGCCCGTACACGTAATAAAGCCCCGCGGCCGGGAAGGTGTACCGGGTCGCGCCGTTCCAGCCGCCGTAGGTGTCGGAGTTGCGCCCGAGGATCTGCGCCGTGGAGAACGTGACCGCGGTGCCGGCGGGGAACACTGCCGACGCGATCTGGATCGTGGAAGTGAGCTGCAGGCGGCACACCGGCGGGTACTGGAGGAAGTTGACGGTGTCCCGGATCGCGGCGTTCATGAACGCGCCGGTGATCTGCGTCGTGTCCGAGAACGCTGTCCCGGCGGGGACGGGCAGCGACGACGCCCAGCCCGCGGGGGGGCTCATGCGCGCCGCGTACAGCATGTTGAACGTCGGCGCGAGACTGTTCTGCGGCCCGTACAGCTGGCTGGTGGACAGGCCGTACACGTATGTGAACACGGACCCGGCGTCCTGGTAGCCCCACAGCGCCATGTTGTCGGACGCGTAGGTGTTCAGCGGCTGCATGTCACAGGTGATCAGCAGCGTGATGTAGCCCGGGTTCGACGGGCATGTCTGGCCGTGGACGACGGTGATGTTCCCGAACTGCTGCGCGCCGATCCCGGCTGCGAAGTCTTTGCTGGCGGACGCGGCGTCGAATGACACCATCCCGAACGCCAGGTACCAGCCGGAGTAGGCGCCGAACACCCCGGCCCCGTCCGCTTCGGAGCCTTCGTTCAGCGGGTCGTTGACGGTGGTGTCAAGATAGATCACCTGGTCGTTGCCGGAACTGATTTCCTGGGGGTAGACCGCCTGCTGCCCGGAGTACAAAGGCGGCGCGGACAGCCACCACGCGGCGGCGGTGATGTCGTTCCGCAAAATCGCCACCGTGATCACTTCAGGTGTGGTGAGGCTCCAGGTGTGCATCCCGTCCGGCGGCCCAGGGTAGGTGCCGGCCGCGATCGGCACCGCGCCGACCGGGATGTACGACACCCACACCCCGACGTAGCCGCAGCCCGGGGTGTTCCCGAACACAGCCTGAGACCAGATCGGCGCGGTCGTCGTCGCCGCGTTCACGCCCACAACGTTCGACGTGACCGAGACGGTGTTCGAGTTGGTCCCGGTGGAGGAGTCCGCCGACACGAGCGCGACCAGCAAAGATCCCGGCGGCGGGGAGAACGACACGGTGGTGACGTCGATCGACGTGGTCGACGTCGCCACATCCGGCGACGACGCGTCCACGGTGATCGTCATCGGGTTCCCGGTGAACACGTCCGTGGCCGGCAGGATCTCGCACATCGCGATCCCGCCGGTCTCCGACGGCGACGTCGACCAGCCGAAAATGATCTGCGCCGGGGGGGACACCGTCGGTGCCGACGACTGCGCGGTCAGGTACTGGCAAAGGTTGACCGTGTCAGCCACGTTGTCGATCTCCGTGGAGGCGGAGTCGACCGAGAACGAGCCGTTGCGGTACCCGAACGCGGCGCCGTAGACGACGGACCCGGCCTCGGTGGGGGTGATGTACCCCTGGCAGAAGTCCTGCGTCGCGGTGGTCCGCCCGGACACCGACGCGACGGCGGCGTCCGCCTGATCGGTGTAGGAGGCGCAGTTGTCGAGGACCAGGACCCGCATCAGCATCCCGGTCCGGACCGCGATCCCGCCGGTCTGGGTGCAGGTGACCTCGATCTCCACCGGCACCGCGCCGAGCGACGTCGTCTCGGTCATCGCGCCAGCCTCACCGTGCCGTTCGGGTACCCGTAGGTGGCGGAGTTCGTCGACAGCGCCGCAGCGTAGTAGGGCGACAGCACCAGTTTCAGGGTGCCGGTGCCGGACGACCAGGTCAGGGACCGCTGCAACTTAATGATGATCGTCGTGAGGGTGATCACGGGTGGTCCCATGTTCGGGTTCCGGCGGTGGAAGATGACGACGTCGCCGATGTCGGCGTGCAGCACCATCGGCCACGCGGCGACTGTTTTCGCCGCGTCTACGGTGACCTGGTAGACCCGCATCGCCGGGGCGCCCTGCGTCTGCGCGACCCAGTTCGCCAGGTCGGTGACCTTCTGGGTGTCCGCCAGGTAGACCGTCGGGGTGTAGGTGATGTCACCGAACTGGGCCTTCGACGCGGCGATGAACGGGGACAGCGCCGACCCGGGCGTGATGACCGGCCCGCCGAGCTGCTGCAGGGAGATGTCGTTCGCGATGTGCGTCGGGTCGAAATCGAGCGACGCGTCGGGCAGGTAGGGGATCTCCCCGGCGGAGGTGAGCTCGCCGAGGGTCCAGGCGGCTGGGCGGCAGTAGTTCGCGGCGGCGGAGCGGTAGAACAGGTTCCCGTCGCCGGCGATGAACAGGACCCCGCCGTCGGATTCGGAGACGGCCTGCACCGCTGCGGACGCCTGCTGCCCGGAGGTGTCGGTCGCGGGGACGGTCAGGTTCGGGTTGTCCGTCGTGGAGGTCACGTCGACGCATTTCGGGCCGGTGTAGCCGCCGGCCTCGAGCAGCCGCTCGATGCGCCGGCCGCAGGTGTCGCCGGACACGTTGACGCCTGGGGTTTCGGCGAGCGCCCCCGCGGTCGCCAGGTACTCGGTCAGGACCCGCAGCGGCGACACGAGGTAGTTGAACAGGGCGCAGTGGGCGACGCCGCCGTTGTACATGTAGCCGCTGTAGTTCGCGTCGGCCTGCCCGCAGAAGGACACCCACCCCCAGTACGGGGGCAGGTCCGCGATGCCGTTCAGGCCGAGGTCGAGGCCGCCGTTGATGATGACGTCCCAGCTGGACTGGGTCAGCTGCATGGTGACCATGAACCAGGTGCCGTTGCCCCAGTTCTGGGAGGCGTTCACGGTGATCTCGAACTGCTGCCCGGAGAACCTGTCCCACCAGGAGAACGTCAGGTAGCCGGTTTCCGCGGCGATGGAGACCTGCGCGATCGGCCCGGCGAACGACTTCACCGACATCAGCACCGGCCCGGACGGCGCCGCCGCGTCGACCTCGAACCAGCCGGTGATGGTCAGCGGCAGCGGCTGGTACGGGGAGGCGGGCTGGAAGAACAGGGTGTAACCCTGGCTGGTTTCGGTCGCGGCCAGCCCTTGCTGCCGCCACGTGTTCGACCCGGATGGGGCCCCGGTGCCGGAGGACGACCCGAACGAGTAGGTGGCGCCGCCGGTGCCGTATTTGGACTGCCGGACGATGAGCTGCCCGTAGCTGGTGGCGGCGATGTTCGCCGCGGCGAGGGTCGGCGCGGCGGCGGTGCCGTTGTCATCGCCGAGGGGCCAGTACGCGACCGGCCCGTCGTTGAGGATCTCAGCCTGCCCGATGGTCCGCATCTGCCCGTTGATCAGGGACCAGACGTCGGTGAATATCGCGTGGGACTGCTGCCACCACGAGTCGGGGTTCCAGTCCTGCGGCCACCGTTCGGAGTACCCGCCGAAGCTGACCGACGTGCGGCCGTTCCAGGTGTGCAGGAGCCGGACGGGGACGTATGAGGTGACCTGCCCGAGCGGCACCGGGGCCAGCGACCCGGACTGCGCCACGTTCCCGGTCACCGGCGGCGACGCGGCTGCGGGGGTGAAGGTGACGAGCCCGGTGGCCGTGTTGACTGCGGTGACCTGGAACACCGCCGCCTGCGGGGTCCCGGCGCCGCTGTACGGGTAGGTCTGCGACGTGGGGTAGATCTGGAACCAGTCGGAGACGGTGACCTGCGCCGCGTCCGGGACGGACACGGTGATCGTGGTCGCGTTCGCGGAGTTACCGGTGGCGGTGATCGCCCACGGGGGGCGGGGGGTGAGCGCCCCGTCGTGGTTGTCGAGCTGCGCGTTGACCTGCGCGGCCTGGATCTGGTCGAGCTCGTACTGGGCGCCGCGGGTCTCGTCCCATGACAGCAGCCGGCCGGAGATGTCGGCCCAGATCCTCTGGTCGGGGGGTGTGTTCTGCCCGGCTGGGCCGCCGCCGGCGGTGCCTAGCGCGGCCTGCAGCTGGATCAGCGGCCAGTTCGCGGACAGTTGCGCGGGTGGCGGCTGGGCGGTGAGGACCCCGGCGGTGACGGCGGTGACGTCGAGGCTTGTGCCGTTCCCGGCGGCGGCTGGCTGCCACCTGGCGGTGGCGGCGCCGGTGGTGACCTGCCAGGAGGTGCCCAGGATCAGGTCGTAGCCGTAGCCGGTGTTCTGCGACGGCAGATTGACGGGGGTGTTCCACCCGCCGCCGGTGAGGACCGCGGTGGTGGAGTAGGCGGCGTTGTCGTACGCGCCGCAGGTCAGCACCAGCGCCGCCGCCGGCGGTGCGGGGAGGGCGGCGGTGGCGGCGGCCTGGGCGGTGCCGGACACGGCCGCCGACTGGTATCCGGTGACGGCGAGCCCGGCTGCGAGGCCGGTGAACTCCTGGATGACGGCGGCGCGGACGGTGGTCGCCGCGTTCGCTGACACGTACACCGTCTGCGCGGGGCGGGCTGCGGGGGCGGCCCAGATGGTGACCGAGCACAGGGATGTGGTGAGTGCGGTGCCGAGCGGTTCCCACAGGTTATGCGCGTCGTCGCCGACGGAGGGGGACATGGGCTGGGCGGCGAAGTTCGCGGAGTCCCACGCCAGGTAGGCGATGAGCCAGTTCCCGTCGGAGTTGGCGACGGTGATGTTCTGGCAGGCGGTGCTGGGGGTGACGGTGGTGGTGTAGGCGTTCGGGGTCGCGCCTTGCGGGACGAACGTCGATGTCCAGGTGTTCACCGCCTGCACGGCGGGGCTGGCGGTGTTGGCTGGCCCGGTGATCCCGTCGCCGCAGGCCAGGTTGTTCCCGAGCAGGGCCCGGGGGCGGGGGCGGTCGCGGACCCGCATGGTGGGGACCTGGAACTGCAGCCATGTGGGGGTGCCGCCGTAGACGCTGCCGGTGTAGTTGCGGCGCAGCGCGAACGCGGTGGTGACCGACATCGCCTAGGACTGCCGTCCGGCGAGGAACAGCCCGTTGCCCTGGTTACGGCGGGTGTACCGCAGAACCCCTTGCTGCATGATCTGCTGGAGTTCTTTCTCGGCGAGGACGGAGCCTTGGACGTTGATGGTGACGCCTTGCGCGGCGCCGCCGGGGACGGGTGCCGCGCCCCATCCCCAGCCGCCGCCCCAGCCGCCCTGCCCCCAGCCGCCGCCCCCGCCGCCTTGCCCCCAGCCGCCCTGCCCGAACCCGCCGCCGCCGAAGCTGTAGCCGCCGCGGAACGCGTTGCCCATGTCCAGCGCGAGGTAACGCATCGCGTTGATCACCTGGGGCTTGATCGCGCCGATGCCGCCGATCAGGCCGAGGACGATGTTCCGGCCTTCCTCGTGGAACCGCACCGACGGGGACAGTGACCCGATCGCGGATTTCAGGGCGCTGAGGGCGGACGACCCGAGGCTGGTCATGGTGCTGGTCAGGGTGGAGACCATCGACGTGATCCCGTTGATCAGCCCGGTGACGATGTTTTTCCCGAGGGTCACCATGTCGGTGGCGATCGTCTTGACGATGTTCTCAATATCAGTCTTGATCGTGTTCCATGCGTTTGTCGCGGCTGTGGCGACATCGGTCCACGCCTGCTTCAGGTTGTTCTCGATCAGCGTGTAGGCGGCGGTGAACGCTGCCGTCAGGGTCGTCCACCATGTCTTGAACCAGGCGGTGATCGCGTTCCATGCGGTCTGGATCGCTGTCGTGACCGCCGTCCAGGCGGCCTTCAGCGCGTTCTCGATAGTGGTGAGCGTCGTGTTGACGAACGTGACCCAGCCGTTCCACAGGGTTTTGAACCAGGTGACGATCGCGTTCCACGCGGTCTGGACTGCGGACGTGATCGCGGTCCAGGCGTTGCTCAGGTCCGTCTTGATCGTGTTCAAGGTCGTGTTGACGAACGTGACCCAGCCGTTCCACAGGGTTTTGAACCAGGTGACGATCGCGTTCCACGCGGTCTGGACTGCGGACGTGATCGCGGTCCAGGCGTTGCTCAGGTCCGTCTTGATCGTGTTCAAGGTCGTGTTGACGAACGTGACCCAGCCGTTCCACAGGGTTTTGAACCAGGTGACGATCGCGTTCCACGCGGTTGAAATATCTGACGTGATCGTGGTCCAGACGCCCTTGAGGAACGCGACGATCGCGTTCCACGCCGCCGCCGCGTCGGCCTGGATCTGCTTCCAGTGCGCGACTATGAAGATCACGGCGGCGCCGATCGGGCCGGTCAGGATGCCGAGGATCAGCTGCCAGTGCGATTTAACCCAGTCGAACACCGTCGCGATCGCCCTGCCGACGTCGTTGATCGCGTCGCGGAACGTTTTGAAGTGCGTGTAGGCGTAGATGATTCCGGCGACCAGCGCCGCGATCGCGATAACAACCAGCCCGATCGGGTTCGCGTCCATCGCCGCGTCCAGCAGCCACTGCGCAGCCGCCGCCACCTTGGACGCCGCGGCCTGGACAAGTTCGCTGTCAGCGAGCATTTTGAACGCGTCGACGGCATCCTTGATACTGGAGATCATTTTGCCGCCGATGATGACCGACAGGGTGCCGCCGATGACCGCGGCCAGCGCGACCGCCGCAGCCTGGTTCTTCGCCAGCCACCCGCCGAAGTCGGCGATGACCCCCATCACCTTCGTCGCCGCCGGCAGCAGCGCGTCACCGAGGGAGTACGACACCGCCTCGGCCGCGTTCTTCGCCTGCTCCAGCTTGAAATTGAAATCCTGCTGCGTCTTAGCGAACCCCTGCACGCTGCCGCCGGCTGTTGCCGCCGCCCCGCCGATCGCCTTCACGTTGCCCTGGAACACGCCCGCCTGCTTACCGCCAAGCTCCAGCGCCACGTTCAGCCCGGTCGCCCCGCCGGTCATCGTCTTCATCGCCCCGTCGAACGTCTGCTTCAGCCCGGTCGCGCCGGACGCGGTCTTAGCGAACGATGTCACCAGCGCGGCCTGCTGCGGCGTCAGCCCCTTCACCGCGGTCGTCAGGTCATTGGTGGAGACCTTCCCCGCCAGGATCCCCTCGGCCAGGCTTTTCGACGCGGGGGTCATGGCGTTCATGTCCCCGACCAGGACCATGCCGCCCTTGGTGTTCTTCAGGATCGCCTCGGTCAGCTCGTTCATCGTCCCGGTCAGGCCCTCAGACCCCAGGTGGGTGCTGACCGTGTTCGCGTTCAGGCCGAGGGACTGCATCTCCGCCGCCGCCGCCGTGCTCGGCGACTCCAGCGACCGGATCATGTTCGCGAGGTTCTGCGCCGCCCGCCGCGCCGTGACACCCTGGTCCGTCATCGTCGCCATCGCCCCGCCGACCTGCGCCAGCGAAATATGCGCCGACGCCGCGACCGGCAGCACCGAACCCAGCGACTTCGCCAGGTCATCCATGTGCGTCTTACCCGACGCGACCGTCTCCACCAGCTCAGACGTCACCGCGGCCGCCGCCGACGCGGGCTCGTGGTAGGCGTTCAGCGCGCTCGTGACCGCGTTCGCGACCGACCCCAGGTCCGCGTTGCCGGTTTTCGCGCCCTCCGCCGCGGCCTTCAGCACGTCGAGGCCCTGCGCGCCGTGATCCCCCGCCGACTCGATCATGTACATGCCGGCCTCAAGCTGCTTCACCGACGTGCCTGTCGACACCGACAGCTGCAGGATCCCGTTCTGCACCATCTGCAGGTTCTTGTCGGTCTCACCGGCGCCCGTGACCAGCTGGGTGCCCATCTCCTGGAAATCCGACGCCATCTTCACCGACGCGGCTGCGGCGACACCGAGACCCAGGGCGGCGGTTTTCATCTTCGACCCGAGCCCGACCGCTGCCTCACCGGCGGTGTCAGACTTGGCGGCGCTTTCCTCCACCGCGGCTGACTGTTTCGCCGCGCCCGCTTCGACCGCCTCGGCGGACTCGGCCGCGCCCGCGGTCACCTTCGCGTCCGCGGAAGCCATCCCCGCCGCGCCTTCCTCTGCGGCGGTCCCCATCTTCGCGTACCCTGCCTCGACCCCCGCGGCGGCGGTGTTCGTGGCGGAGACCATCTCCTCCGCGCCGGCGGTGACTTTCGTGTCGGCGGCGCCGAGACCGGCGGCACCGGTCTCCGCCGCCGTGCCGATCCGCTCGTAGGCGCCCTCAACCCCGGCCGCAGCCGAGTTAACCGACGTGACCATCGCCTCGGCACCCTCGGTGACTTTCGTGTCGGCGGCGCCGAGACCCGCGGCGCCGGTCTCCGCCGCCGTGCCGATCTTCTCGTAGGCGCCCTCGACCCCGGCCGCAGCCGAATCGGTGGCGGCCGCCATCGCATCCGCGCTCGCCGAGACCTGCTCGGACGCCGTGGTGACCTGCCCGGCCGCCGTGTCCGCGGCCGCGCCCATCCGTTCCGTCGCCCCGGTTATGTCATCCGTGGCGGCCGTGACCTGCGCTGCGGCGGCGTCCGCCGCAGCGCCCATCCCTTCCGTCGCCTCGGCGACGGCCCCCGCCGACTCCCCCATCGAAGCGGACATCTCATCCGCGGCGCCCGTGATCTCCGCCGCGGCGTCGACCAACTCCTGGGTGGATTCGACCGCCTCCTCGATCCCGGCGATCCACTCCTCCGTGTCAGCGATGAACGTCTGGACGGCTGGCGGGAGCTGCGTGTCGCCAGCCATGGCGGCTAGGCGCCCAGCACCGCCGCCGCGGCGGCGACCGCGACGTCATGCAAGGCGGGCCGGATCCGCTCAATCGTCGGCGCCAGGTACGGCCGCGGCGGCAGATGCGCGGAGTGGTCGACCCCGGCGTCCCCGCCGAGTTCCTGAATCCGCGCGTACACGGTCGTCGCGCCGACCGTCACCGACGCCGACGTGCCGCTCACCTCCGCCGGTTCCGCTTTCACGCTGCGCCGCAACTGCCCGGTGACGATCGCGGGCGGTGTCCCCGGCTCCGACGGAGACGACGACGTCGACGACAGGGTGTTCATCGTTTCGGCGACCATCAGCGCACCCATCGCGGTCGCGGCGGCTACCGCCACGGCGGGGCCGCGGCCTTCGAGGGCTTGCAGGTTGACCACCACGTCGGACAGATCGCCAGCCACACGCCTCCCGTTCAGCCTGCCATGCCGCCGGTGAACCTCGGCCTGCCCGGGTCCGGGGCCATCTCCGTCGGCCGTTGATGATGCCGCGACGCCCGTTCGACCGCGGTGTCCCACCCGGCTGCCATCGCCGGCAGCAGCTCCGCGAACTCCAGCGGCAGCGCATCGCACTGCTCCGGCGTCCAGTGGAACCTTTGCGCCCCCAGGAACCAGTCGATGAGATGCGGCTCACACGGGCGCGGAGCGCCGGGCCGGCCTAGGAAGTAGTCGGTGAAGCGCTGCCGGAGATGACTTTCTTCGCCTTCGGTTTTGGGCCGTCATCCTTGCCGTCTTTGATGCCCATGATCCGCCGGTAGAGGGGGTCCACCGCCTCGTCGAGCGCCTCAAGGTCGTCGAGGGGCAGCGAGTCGAGCAGCCCGACCGGGTCGACGACCTGGCTGGGTACGGGCTGGCCGATGTCCCAGGACACGATCAGCCGGGTCAGGAGCGCGTATTTGACGTTGTCGGTCATGGACACGGACACGACACGGCCGCCGTCGGCGTCCATGTGGACTTCGATGGCGGCGTTGGCGGCGCGTTTGTCCCCGGCGAGGATCTGGTCCCGCAGTTCGGCTTTGCAGCCGGACGGCAGCGCGACATTCATCTTGAGCGGCTCCTCAGCAAGGTCAGTAAGAGGGGGTTGCGTTCTGGATGGTGACGGCCAGCGGGGAGAACCCCCCGGAGATACCGGCGTTGGTCGTGTTCGCGATCAGCAGCGCCTGCTGGTCGAAGCCGAACACTGTTTTCTTGTCGTCGATGGCGGCGGTGTCGAACCCGGCGATCTGGGCGCTGATCGTGAGCGTTGACGCTTTGACGCCGGGGAGGCCGTTCGCGGCGGTTATCTGCAGCGTCGGCTGGGTGTTGTTCAGGTAGTACAGGAACTGTGATTCGTCGAGCGCGGGGTCGAACAGGAAGTTGCACTGGGCGGTGAGCTCGCCGCGGGGGATCGCGTAGGGGCTTTGCTGCCCTTGGTCGGTCCAGATCGGCTCAAGTTTGCGGGTGATCTGGAGTTTCCATTCGGAGACGTTGAACACTTGCGATCCGGCGAAGGCGACGGTGGTGGTCCACGCGGCCTGCGGCACGACGGGGGAGATCGCGGCGGTGGGCGCGTTCGCGGCGATGACTGAGCCGAGGCCCATCGCTTTCGCGTCCCACAGGATCAGCGCGGTGGAGGTGCCGGTCAGTGACGTTTCGGATAGGCAGCCGAAGGCGTACTGGCGGGCGCCGGAGGTGGCGGGGACTCCGGTGTAGTCGGTGATGGTGTGGGTGACGGGCTGGGCGTTCGCGGCGCCGCCGGCGCCGGTGCCGGAGTTCAGCAGGGCGAAGTTGTGGGTGTAGAGCGAGTTGACGGTGGAGGCGGTCAGGGTGGAGGTGATGGTGTGCGCGTAGTACAGCGGCCGGTTCAGCGTGTAGGGGCCGGTGAGGCTGCCCGCGGTGGGGGTGATCACCTCGGCGGGGCCTGAGTCGTCGCCGAGGTAGAACAGGTAGGGCGTGTTGAGGGTCAGGGTGCCGCTGGTGAGCGTGATGGCTGTTGTTCCCGCCGGGTACGCCGCGACCGAGGTCACCGACGCGCCTTGGTTCGACATGGCGGACACGTAGTAGTCGCCGAGGATGTTGTTCAGCAGGTACGGGTAGGTGTCGGAGAAGAACGGGCCGCCCATGGACAGGTCCGCGATGATCGGGCCGGGGATCAGGTTGTAGAGGCCGGCCATGGCGTTACGCCACGCGGCATCATGCAGATAGGTGATCTTGTCGACGGGGGTGAATGTTGTCATCGGCACGGTGACGGTCGGCACGACGGCGGTGCCGGGGTTCAGTTCGGGGCCCCAGCCGATGAACCGCCTGGTGACCGGGTAGACGTGCGGCGCGTTAGCCAATGCCCTGCTCCACTTCTGTCCCAGCCGCCGTAGCCCAGGCTGGCTCGCTGGCTGTCTCGCCCGGTGGTTCGCCTGCGGAGCCCGGGTCACCTGCTCCGTGCATGGTGTAGAGGGTGGTGATCGGCGCGATGACCGCGAGGACCGCGGCCTGCCGTGTCGGGGTGGCCACGGTCATCGACGGGGCTTCTGTCAGCGCCGTGACCGGCGGCGCCGCGTAGATGTCGACGAACGGGTGGCTGACGCCGGCGGTCGCGGGGGAGCCTGACACGTTCGTCCACGACGACGCCGCCGCCCATGTCGGGGTGCCGGACGCCGATTCCATGTTCCACAGGGCGATCGCGTAGGAGGTGGCGTAGGCGACCGGGTTCGTGGTGGTGATGGTCGACGTGCCGGTGGTGAGCGTGTTCGAGATGGTGGTGGTCACCGATGAGCTGTCCAGGTACAGGCCGGTCAGCTCGATCAGGTAGCAGCTCATCCGGGTGGTGGCGACGGTGCCGTTCATGAGGCAGCCGAACGTCGGCGCGCCGTCACCGCCGCCGGCTACTTTCGCGAAGATCGCGGCGACGGTGCCGTAGTTGACGGCGTAGCCGAGCCGGGCCCAGGTGCCGGATGTTTCGGTGAGCCCGGTGGTGCCGATCCCGCCGTCGCCGTAGGCGGTGACGCAGGCGATGAGCAGGTCACCGGCTGACCTGGGCTGGCCTGCGGACCATGTGCCCTGGACTGAGCCGTTCGCCGCCCCGGTCGTCTGCACGGCCGTTGAGGGTGTGCCGACCTGGGTGACGGCGGGCCAGAAACCGGTCACGGCGCCGCTCGCCGCCCCCCAGTGGCCGTCGGTCGGCGGGATAGCACCGGATATGTCGGCGCCGTCCCCGGCTACCGCGGTCATGGTGTAGGTGCCGCCAGGTATCGCCCACAGCGGCTGCCCGGCGGCGTTGAGGTATTGCGGGTAGAGCTTCGGGACTGTCCCGAGATACGGGTAGGTCGCCACACGCCTCCCAGCGGGGCTAGAGCGGTCACGCTTGGAACAGTTCGAGGATCGGCAGCGAGAACTGGGCGTCGTACCGCAGGTACCGCTGGTCCGCGACAGCTTTCACCGGCGGGTAGTCGGTGTTGATTTTCTCGCCGACGTCGATCAGGTAGGAGATCAGCCCCGTCTCGGGGTCGGTGATGACGGCCGGGTCCGCGGAGCTGCGGAGCGTCTGCGTGATCGTGTCGATCACGCTGGGGAACGCGGTGTCGGAGTCGGGGTCGGTGTCCTCCCCGAACCAGATCACCCACAGGTGAGCGGTGTGGTCGATCTCTTTCCATCCGGCGGTGCCGGCGAGGACGTTACCGCGGGGCATGGCGCGGCGTTTTTCGGGGCCGAGGGAGTCCCACACGTACACGCCGGGGTTAAGGGTGTCGGTGAGCGGGTTCGGCGGCTCGATGAACGCCTGCAGCGGCCCGGCGCTCGAGGGGACCGGGACACCGTCGAGGAGCCCATGCAGGTACGTCTGGACCGCGTTGACGCCGGGCACGGGCAGCTCACCAGCCTTTCAGCGGCGGCAGGCCGAGGGCCTCGTGCCGGGCCACCGCTTTCGCGTGGGCGGCGGCGGTGCCGGCCGCGGCCCACCGTTTCCGCTCCGCTATCTGCTTCGCCGTCGGCTTCACCTTCAAGCTCGCGATCTTGGTGATCTTCTTGATGTGCTTGCCGCCGTGGACGTGCGCGCCGGCGTGCTTGTGCGCGACGATGCACGCCTTGTGCGCGGCATGCACCGTCCTGGTCCGCTTGCTCGCTTCCCGCGCCGTCTTGTGCTTGGCGGCGCGGGTCTTCGCAGCGGCCCGTTTCGCTGTCGCGCTCGCGCGTTTCTTCGCCGACGCTGACGCTTTCGCGTGTGCGGCGGCGGCCCACTTCTTCGCGTTGGCCTTGTCCGCGGCGAGCTGCTTCGCGGTCAGCTTCTTCGGCTTCTTCTTGACCGCGGGGGCCTTGGGGTGTTTCGCGGGGGCCTTCGCCGCGGCCGGTTTCTTCGGCGCGGCGGTCTTGTGCTTGCTGGTGGCGGCGGCGCGTTTCTTCGCCGCGTCGGCGCGGCGTTTAGCTGCGGCTTTTTTCTTCTCGGCGGCGGATTCGCGGCGGGTTTTCGGTGCGGGGCATTTCTCTTGCCCCTTCTTCTTCACCGCCACACGGCCACCACCCGATCACACCGGCCAAGTGTGTTAGACGGTTATATGGACCTGCGGAAGGGGTGGCAGAACAGCTCCGCCTCCCCGGCCAGGTCCTCGGGGCCTTTCCCGCCGCCGCCGGCCTGCCCGCCCATCGTCTGCACCGTCGTCGACGTCGCGCCCCTCGTGAGGGCCTGCGCGGCAGCGAAGTTAATCGCCGCCCACTGGATCTGCTGCGGCAGCGCCGACACCACGATCCCCACCCCCGGGCCCACACCCGGCGTGTGCGCGTACACCAGCGGCGACGCCAGCGTCAACGTCCCCGGGCCCGACACCGCCGACGCGGCCGTGCACGTGACAAGTTCCTGGGCGCCGGAGTCGAAAACCGTCCCAGCCGCGCCCTGCCCCCCCACTGTGACCGGCGCCCACCCGGTGCAGTCATCCACCTGCAACTCCTCCGCCCCAGCAGCCGCTGGGGCGGTCAGCCCCGCATGCGGCCACCCGTTCAGGTAGGTCACCTGCAGCACATACCCGCCGCGGCCGTTCAGCCAGCTGACATAGCTGCCGCCGATCTGGATCGCCTGCCCCCCGTCCGCCGCGGACGAGGGCGCGGAGGTGCCGTACACCCCGATCGGCGGGACCTCCGGTGCCATGTACTGCGCCGGGATCGCCGTCCACTGGTAGGGCAGCGAGTTCACGGCGACCTGCCCAGCGAGGACCTGCGTGACCGGCCACCGGGACAGGACCGCCCTGGCGTTGCCGTTCCCGCCGGAGGTGAGCCGGAACCCCGGCCCCCGCAGCGTCTCCACGTCGATGGTGGCGCGCAAAACCTGGTTGCAGTAGGCGTCGACCATCGCGGTGGCGCGCATGCACAGGTTCAGCTGCTCGGCTTGCTGCTGCGCCGGGGTGGCGTTGCGTGACGGGATCGTCGCCCACGAGATCCCGGTAGGAGCGGCGAGGAGCAGTTCCGGGGTCACGTAGGGAGTTCCCGGGCCGGCGACGGGCACCTGGCATCACCCCCGCATCAGCCTTTGGTTACGGTCAGGCCGAACTCGCGGGCGCAGCGGGTGCACACGTTCCGGTTGCTGTCGGTGTCCCACCGCACATGCCGTTCGCACACCGGTTCCATGCACAGGCCGCAGTCCGCGACAGGCTCCGACTTACGCGCGGACCGGCGGCGCTGCGGGCCGCCGCACAGGGCGCACAGCCCGGCGTGGCCTCCAGTGCGCCGCCTCACACGCCGCCTAGCACCCGCAGGTCATGCTGCGGCGGCCTCCTGCAGCCGCGCCAGCAGCTTGGCTTTGGTGCCGGCACCCGGCAGGCCCCGTGACACCGCCAGGCGCCGCAGCTCGCTGTACCCGAGCGCCGACAGATCCGGGCCCGCTGCCTCGCCGGCCGCAGGCCCGGCCTGCGGCCGGGGGGCGGCGTCCTCATCAGGCACGGCCGGCTGGTGCATCGGCGTCCCGCACTCGCCGCAGAACTTCACCCCGGCCGGGTTCGGATGCCCGCCCGCGCATGGCAGCGTCCCGGGGATGTGCGGCTGCGCCCCGGACACGACACGGGTCAAAGACTCCGGCACATCAACCCCGGCCAGCTTCCCCAGGGCGAGCGCGACCATGTGGTCCTGGTCTTTCGCGCCGCGTTTCTCGTAATCCTCACGGATCCGGGTCTCATCGGGGGTCTCGGGGATGTCCGCGACGGTCCCGGCCCACAGGTCGCTGCCTTTCAGGACGGTCTCACACTGGGGGCAGCGCAGCTGCCACACCTTGGCGGGGGCCCCCGCGGTCACGGGTCGGGCGTGGCTGGTGCCGCACCCTCCGCTCCCAGCAGAGATGATCACCGAGGTCAGGTCCGACCTCGCGTAAAGCGTCATGAGTTACTCCGTTTCGGTCGCAGCCCCGCAGTGGGGGCAGTCAGCCGCCCATACCTGGGCGAGGAACCGGCACCGGGGGCAGCGCCGGCCACCTTTGGTGCCGAGGTGGTACGCCTTCGACGCGGACAGCATCCCGGTCTGCCCATGCTGCGAGCTTTTGATCGCGGCGGCGTGCCGGTCCGACACGTCGATATGGCCGCCCGGGTCAGCGGTGTACTTGGTGCCGTCCGCGCATTCCAGGCCGTAGCAGCCACCAGGAAGCTCGACTCGTGCCATCGGTGCCCCTTTTCAGCCGTTCCAGTGGTTGGCGATACCGCCGCCTGCCGTGCCGGTTCCGGCGACAAGGTACGGGTACGGCGGCGGGTGGGGCGCCGACGGCCCCGCCTGCACCACCCCATGACCGACCCGGCCCCGGGCCCGCGCAGGGGAACGAAACACAAACGGGGTGATCGTCGGCTGGAAGGAACCCAGCATCGCGCCGCCGCCCGCCGAGAACGCGGAACCGGTGAACAGCACATTCACCAGCGACGTCCCAGCCTGCGTGACCGCGCACAACTTCTCACCGGCGAACAGGTACCCCGTCCACACCGCACCGGCCGCGACCTGGACCCCGTTCTGCCAGGTCACGCCCGGGCCGCCGAGATACACCGGGACGATGCCGACGGTCAGCCGGACATACACTTCCGGCCCCTGCCCGGGCGAGACAGGCGCCTGGGCGAGAACGCAAGCCGGCTGGGCGTTCCCGACAAGCACCGGCGACACCGAAAGGGCCACCGGGTCAGCTCCCGGTTCTCAGCACGCCAACCGTCGAGCTCCCCGCCGACACCGCCCAGATCACGTCACCCGGCCACAGGAACCCCGACAGCGTCGCCGACGCGGCCACGGCCGCGCCGGACGAGACGGTCACACCGGGCCCGCCGAGGTAGATGACAGCGGCGCCGTTGGTGATGTACCACCAGCCGACCGGCCCCGGCTGCGGCCCCGGCGGCGCCATGATGAGCGGCTGCGCCGCCGCGGTCACCGTGAACTGAGCGGAGATCGCCATCCCGTCAGCACGCCGCCTCGGTATGCACCGCCGACCCGGCCGGTGTGACCGGCCCGACCGGCGACGCCGTCCGGTGGTCATAGGCGAGCGCCGACACCGTCAGCGTTCCCGTGCCCCCGCCGGCGGTGATGGTCACCACCTCGGCGCTGCTGCCCGACCCGATCTGCGCCTGCGTGTTGTTCACCGCCGCCGAGTAGAAGTTGCTGCCGAACGTCAGCTGCGTCCCGCCGCTGTTGAAAGCCAGATTCGTGTTGATGGTCGTGCCGGCTGACGCCACACTGGCCACGGCGTACAGCGCGGCCGGCGCGAACGGCAGCGACAGCTCCTGCTGTGGCTGCAACGGCATCCCGCTGCTGGACGTCACTCCAGCCCGCCCGATGTAGACAGCAGAAGGGCCCTCGTTGATGACCGTCACATGCGGCGTACCCGACGCTGACGGGCTGTAGATCAGCGCCGGGGCCCCGGTGACCGGGGTATGAATGGTTGCCATCTCAGCAGCTCCCTGTGATCAGCCAAGCGACCGTGCTCACGTCTGTCGTAGACGTCGAGGCGATCGTGAACGTCCCGGCGCTGTTATCGACCGTCGACACGTACAGCGCGCCGACAGTGCCCGTGCCAGCCGACTGGACCGTGAGAAAAATCCGGATATTGTCTTCCAGCGCCGCATCAGTAGCAACGGTCACCTGGCCAGCTGCCGGGACAGTGCCCAGGACCGCGAGGCCCTGGTAGTCGCTGGTGCCGCCCTCAGCGACAGCGAAATTCATCGCCCCGAGGCCGGTGCAGTTGTACGCCACGATCAGGCCCCTTCCCTCAGCCGGTGAGCTGCCACGCCACCGTCGACGTATCCGACGGCGACGTGGACCCGATAACAAACGACACCCCTGGCGTGGTCTCGGCCACATAATGCGACCCGAGCACACCACCTGGCTCCTGCGTGGTCAGCTGAATCCCTGAACCAGGCGACACCGCCGACGTGTACACCGTCGCCGACCCCGCCACCAGGGCCACGGAACCCGACGCAGGGCCGACAGGTTCCCGCTGCCACGCAGGCTGCGGCCCACCCGAATCAGTCATCGGTCAGTCCACCGCCGCCACAGTAGACAGCCCGGCCTCCACGTAGGCGGTCCCCGAAGCGGTGATGCCCCACAGGGCGATCGCCGGGCCCTGGATGGTGAGCTGCCCGCCCGACGCCAGCGGGATCCCCGTCGCCGCCGTGACTGCGTTGGTGCCGAGGTACACGACCGCTGAGCCGGTGTTGACAACGGTCATGTTGTAAGGGTTAGTCACTCCGGCCAGGCTGTAGACGGTGCCGATGCTGCTGCCGATCGTTGACTTCTGGTAGCCGGGGCCACCCGCATAAATGGCCATGATGGGCCCTTTCTCTTGGCATGCCGTATAGAATCTGCTTGTGAGAACTAAAGAGGGCTACTGGGCGGCTCCATGGACGACGGAGGAACTCGCCTACCTGCACGAGAACTACACGAAGTTGCCGGCCAGGCTGATCGCAGAGAAGCTCGGCCGGTCCTACAGCGCCATATATCAGCGAGCCAAGATCGAGGGATTGACATCCCTGCACCGGGCGGGCTTCAACTCGCTCATTCCCGGCTACTTCCAGGTCATCGATACGCCGGTTAAGGCGTACCTGCTGGGGCTGCTCGCGGCAGATGGCTCAATGTCGAAGGCCGGGCAGCTCAAGCTGGAGCTGCATGAGAAAGACATCTGCCTGGTGGAACTAGCACGTGACCACATCGCGCCCGGTGCCCGGATCTCGCATTACCGGACCCGAACAACCCCGATGGCCAGGTTCATGGTCAGCGCCCCCGGCCTGGTCGCGGACCTCGCCAGCCACGGCGTCATACACCGCAAAAGCCTCATCACCCGCTGGCCTGAGGACGTGCCACCCGAGCTGGAAGGCAGCTATCTCTGCGGCTACTTCGACGGCGACGGCAGCCTGCGACAGGAACCGCCGTACCGCTGGGCGGTCGTGTCCGGCACCCTGGCGTTCCTTCAGGTGATGCAGGGCCGCATCAAGGCACATACGGGCGTCAAGGTCGGCGGCCCGTACCAGGACACGCGGCACAACGCCGCATGGTCGATCGTGGCGAGCGGCAGCCCAGTCCGGGCACTCGATGCGTGGCTGCACCGCGACGTGCCCGGACTGGCCCGCAAGAGGCTCCCGCAATCCAGCCAAATCGAACTGGACATTACGGGATAAAACGGTCAACTGTAGGGTGTAGTGTCACTTACTTGAAGCCCCTGCAAGATCCCCGAGTAGAAAGGCGCGCTTGCGACCAGGGCACCATAGAGAAAGCGATCTGTTACCTCCCGCCGGATGGCGGGCGGGCTGGTCATTTCTGCCAGCCTCTGCACCTTTCCCATCGGTGCAGACCGGACTGTCTCATGCTCTGCGGCCGTACGCCTGTGATGCCCCAGGCGGCCGTCCATGACAGAGCCCGCACATACAGTCTCTACACTCCAGCAGGCATCGCCGAAGCTCGGGATTCCCCGGCTAGCGGAGGGGTTCCCCGAACAGTGCAGTTTTCCACGGCAGGTCACCCTGCCGCGCCACCTATTCAGTTCAGCGAGAACTGAACGCTGTTGATGGAGTACCTGAACGAAGCGTCGATAACCGGCCAAGCAATGCTCGCGTAGTCTTGTACGCAGGTCATTTCCCACGCGTTGGCGACGTTGGTCCACGTCTGCGGCAGCTGGTACGACATGAGGATCGCGGTGCCCTGCGTGAACCAGGGATGGACCACCAGTTTGAGGATGGACCGGGTGATCGGGTTCTGGAATTCCGACACCGCAGCGCCGACTCGGACGCCGGCGACGTCGGGCTGGTCGAGGAACAGCCGGTAGTTCGTCGCCGCCCCCTGGGAGATCACATCATTCGACAGGCGCATGATGTCGCCGCCGTCGCCGACCAGCTCCGCCGGGTCCGCACGGAACGCACCCGGGCTGGTGGAACCGGTCGCCGACTCCCACAACGCGTCCAGCGCCGTGTAGATCGTGTTGTAGCTGAGGTGGGTACCGACGGACTGGTTAATGTACCCGCCCTGCCAGGTGGAGGGGTACACCCCGGCGTTCGCCGACTGGCCGGTCAGAGTGGGGATGATCCCTTCCATCCGGGTTGAGGCACCCGTAGAGGTGTCCGACGACGGCGGCGCCCCACCCGAGACCTGCACAGTGGGGATCGTGCCCTGCAGCGTGTACTTCGACCCGCCGATACCCGACGCCACCTTCGTCAGCGTCGACGCGACCGTGTTAGTGCCCGCCTGCGTAAGCGCATACACGTTCCACTGCAGCGCGCCAGGCGGCAACGTCACCGTCAGGTCGATCACGTACGTGTTGTTGGTGACCGCCGGGTCAAGCACCGTCGAGCAGACCGTCTCACCGTAGTAGTTGGTGGCGGTCACCCCGATCGACACGTAATTCGACGAGTTGACAGCGGTCTCGTTCGATCCTGGTATCCGGGTGTTCGCCGACACCAAAGTCGGTGGCCGCAGCGTCTGCGACGTCCCAGCGAGCAGCATGTACTCTTCCGCGCTGTTACCTCTCGCCCATCGGGCAGGCGAGCGGGCGCGTCATTTCTGCGCGCCTCTCACGCTCTCACGTGAGGCCGGGCCATATCTTCACCTCGGTGAGGTGCCGCGTACATGGTCTCTGAACCATCCCGTCGGTGCCGCAATGCGGTCCAGGCGGGCTCGGCTGCTGATTACCCCTGCTGCTCGCTTCTCGGACCGTCGCGCTCGGGCTTTCGCCCCACGCTGTGGTGCGAGCAGGTGACACGGGTGTCCCAGCAATTCTCGCGGTTTAGGCTGGGCAAAGATGATCTCAACCCAGCATCATTTCCTGTAGCAATATGAGATTTGCCCACTTTTGTTACTCGTTGTCCAGTTTCGGGCCGGACAACGGGCTAGGCCGTTTCTGTTCCGCCTAGCTCCGCACCTTTGTCATCGAATGCGGGTCGGACCATGTCATGATCTGACGTTTCACGAGCCGGGAAGATCACCGCTCTGGTAGAAGCCGCCCCGCGGACGGTACCCGCCAGAAGGACGGAGAGCGATGCCGCGCCTGCGCATCTCATGCATGACGTAGGAGCGGCTCACGCCGTAGGAGGCGGCAACCTGCTGCGCAGACATCCCCGAGTCGTACCGGTCAGCTAGATCGGGCATATCAGGCATGGTGCGCTTATTGTTGACCGTCTCAGGATGCTCGTGCATCCACTTCCCGTAGCACTTCGAACTACAGAACCGTGCACGCTTGCCACCGTTCCGCTTACCCGCGATGACAAGCTCGCCGCACTGCTCACATGCGGTCGCCTGCGGGCCGCCGCCCCAGTTCGGGTTAAGTTCCCTCACATGACCGATCCGGTTAGGCCGGATCAGGACGGCCGGTGCCGCCTCTGGCGTGAGCCCGTTCTCTCTCATCACCCGTTGCACGCAAGCATCGGCATTGGTCCGCGCCATATGGTTGCTGAACCAGTAGACCCGGTACCCGGCAGCCTGGAAGGCTTCCGTCTTGCGCCGGTATCTGTCAGCGTTGCGCGTCTGTCCGGGGCTGTTTGTGACCTCGATGATGATGGGCGTTTGGCGTAGCTCAATGTCCGCTTCCCACCTGTCGCCAGCAGGATGTGTCTGTGTCTCAAAGCTAAGGCGGGCGCGGAGTAGTGCTTGATGGAACAGTGCCTCATGCGGCGTGTTAATCACTTTGCTACTCGCTGGGAGGCGAGCGCCGCAGTCCGCATCAGGGTGTTCCAGCTCGTCAGATCCCCTGCGTATGGCCTCTACGGACTCTCCGGCTGCGGGCCGGGTTGCCTCGGCGTTACCCATGGTTCCGAGAATATCACCTCGGGGCGAAGGGCTTTCACCGATACAGCAGGGTTATTCACCAGCGCGTCACCACGCTGGGCCCCAGGTTAGTTTAGGGCGGAAATGTCTTCGAAGCCTTGGCCGGCGAACTGCGCCAGCCACGACAGTGATTCCGTAAGGCCGAAGAAACGGTACGGGACAGCGAGATTAACTTCGGTTTGCGCGCCGGTGCCTGGCAGGTTGTTGGGCCAGTTCGCCGACGACGACAGCCCGCCGCCGGTCGCGTTGACGAGTTCTGGGATGGAGATGTCGACGACGCCCTGGCCGCCGGTTTGTGATCCGGAGATGCCGGTGATGACGCGTTCTTGGCGCATGGTGCCCTGGCCTTGCGGCCTAGGCAGCTTGTTACGAAATACTGTATATACGGGGTAGATGCGCTGCTTGTTACCAACTGTCCGTTTTGACAGTGGGGCAGATCATTGCTGTCTGCCTCTCACGCTCTCGACGTGAGGCCCGGCCATATCTTCACCCCACCAGGGGTGCTCCGTGCATGGTCTGTGAACCTTCCCGTCGGCGCGGGGCCAGGCGGGCTCGGCTGCTGATTACCCCTTCTGCCGGTTTCTCGGGCCGTCACGCTCAGGCTTTCGCCTCACGTTGTGGCACAGGCAGGTGGCACGGGCTTTCCAGCAATTCTCGGAGTTTTCATCCGCGCCTCACGGCGCGGCGGCCCTATCTAACTAAGGCGGGATGGTGCAAGGAGATCGAACGGGACGAGACCGGAGCAGTGTTGTTACTCGCGATCAGGGATGACCGCGGGCTACCTCATTTCTGGGTAGCTCCTGCGTTCTCACGCAGGCTCGGACTCTATCTTGGTCTGGTTTGAACGCTTGCGGCCTGTCAGCGCTGCGCTGATCTTCGCGCGGGTTGGCTCATCCATCGTCTTGCCGCGATGAGATGCGCTTTTCTTGGCACGGGTCTCATCACTCTGACGTTGGCCCGTCAGCGCTGCACTGATCTTCGCGCGGTGCTCGGCACTCTTGGGACGCCCCTTTGTGGTGGGCTTTCCCACGCGAGACGCGCTTACTTTCGCACGAGCCTCATCGGTCCATACGCGGCGCCTGTTGGACTCAGCCAGCGCCGCACGAACCTCCGCGCTCTTCGGCTTCCCCTTCTGAACGCCGAGAATGTAGTGCTCGTGGGAGCAGTACATCCTCTTCGACCGCCGGTTGAGGAACGTTTCGCCGCAGTAGCCGCAGGTCAGCTCATACATGCCGACATGGCGAGGATGGTCGGCGCCGCTGAACTTCGTGCGGATGTCGTAAACGGGTTCCTTGTCGGGAACCAGCCCGCAAGCGTCTATCAGTTTCTGGATGCACTTCACCGCGTCGGCGTTGATCTCGCTGCCGCTGAAGCGGAACATGCGGTATCCGGCGGCTTCATGTGCCGCGTCTCGTAGCGTGTCCCGTTCCTGGGCTTTGGTACCGGCGTGGTGCCGGGCTCCGTCTGCCTCAATGACAACCGGCGCCTGATGGATGCTGATGTCCACCACATACCGGCCGACTAGGCGTTTCTGAGTGGTGAAGCCGATCCCTGCGGCCTTGAGCGCGTCGTGGAGACGACACTCGATGGGCGTGCTAGCAGTCAGCATCTTGCGTGCTGTACCGCTCGCCTCAATGGCCGAGTTGATCTGGCTAGTCCGGCAAGAGTACGCGCGGGCAAGCTGCACGATGCCTGCCCCATTGGCGTACTGCCCTGCGATCTCCCGCTTGTCGGCGTCACTGAGCAACGTTTTCCGGGTCATACCATTTAACTTTACCAGACCCCACGTACAGAGTCTCTGAACCTTGACCTTGGGCATGCGCCTTTAGGCCCTCGGCTGCTGATTGCCCCTTCTGGCCCGCTTCTCAAGCCGTCGCGCTCGCGCTTTCGCGCCACGCTGTGGCGTGACCAGGTGGTACGGGTGTCCCAGCAATTCTCGTGGTTATTCACTCACCCGTCGCCGGGTGAGGCCGCCTAGTTGACGGTTCCGATCCCGAGGTTCCCCGCGGTGAACGACTTCACCGCGTCCGCGCCGCCGGGGAGCCCCCCCACAAGCTGGGCGACCTGCTCCTGCACCGACGGCATCGTCAGCGCGGCTTTCAGCCGGCCGAACTGGTTCAGGAACCCCTGGTCGAAGCCCTTATTGACGACGTCGTGTTTGGCGTTGTACCCGCGCCACGTTTCGGTGCGCAGGGCCATGGTGGCGGAGTGGGTGCGGGTGGCGATTTCGGCTTGGTCGGTGACGGGGGTGTTGCCGCCGGGGCCGATGTAGCCGGCGCCTTTGACCATGTTGGGCATGCGGGCTTTGATGACGTCGCCGGGGCCGCGTGCTCCGGCGGTTTCTGCTGGGGCCTGCTCGAACACGCCGCCTGCGGCGGACGCGATGTCGGTGGCCGGGGGTGCGGTGGTGGTTGCCACACGCCTCCTATCGAACCCCTCGCGGGGGTTGCTGGGTGGCGCTATGGGAGGCCCAGGATTTTGCGGATCGCCGCGTAGGCGTTTTCGCGGGCTGCCGGATCCGGGTCGTAGCGCCATGTTTTGTTGAGGTCGTCGAGCAGTGTTGATTGCGCTGCGTTGGCTGCTTTTTGTACTGCGCTGGCAGGCTCCGCCTGCCGGGCTGGCGGGTAGCCGGACATGACGCCTTTGAAGGGGGCGTACCGCGGGTCCGGTGCCGCTGCCATCTCTTCGACCTGGGTGCGGAGTTCGTCGTAGTCGCGCCGCGATTTGGCGAGCTCTGCTTGCAGATCGCCGATCTGCTTGGTCAGGTCTGGGCCGGTGATGGCGCCTTCTACCGCCGCTTTGGTGACGGCGGAAGCCTTAACCTTCTTGATTTTCTTGGGCTTGGCTGGCTCAGCGTTCTTGGTGACGTCGGGCTCCGCCTCGATCACCGGCGGCTGGGCGGTCTTGGATGACATGGGGCACAGGTCGGGGAACGTTTGCGCGATGTGGTCGTGCATGGAGGCCATCGCGGAGCGGGCGGAGTCGCGGGACGCGTTGGTGTAGAATGTCCGCCCGACCTGCCCGGCCGGTGCGGGCGGCGGGACCTTGCTGTTGGAGCCGGGTTCGCTGGAGGGGGCGGGCCGTTCGTGGCCGGCGGTGACGGGCCCGCGGGTGTACTGCGACGCGTCCGGTGTCCCCGACGGGATCGTGACGTCCGGCTTGCCTACGGTGTAGCCGGTGGACGGGCGTTCATGGCCGGCGGTGATGAGCGGCCGGTTGTACCGGCCGGCTTGCATGTCGCCGGGCGTCAGCGGATGCCCAGGGCCGGGGTTGGCGTCGGTGAACGCCTTGTGCATCTCGGCGTGGAGGTCGGCGAGGTCGGCGGGGCCGGACTCTTTCAACGTTTCGGCGTGCCGCCACATGTCCGCCGCCGCCCTGGCCTCCTCGAGGGGGGCGCCGGCGGCGGAGTCGACAGCCTTCTGCCGCCAGTAGCCGATGTCGACGGCGTCGCGGACATCCCCGAGCCACGGGTAGGTGTCGCCGAGGACCTTCGCGGAGTAGGCGGGGCACAGCAGATCATGCAGGACCGCCTCGCCGGTGCCGGCGCCGATCTGGGCGCGGCGGCGGGCGGCTTTCACTTCAAGGGGCGCGTCTGAGACGGTGGGGATACCGGCGTCTTTCTCGAACTGCTCCTGGCCGGTCTGCTCGTCGCCGTCGGGTTCGCGGTGCGCAGGCACCGGAGCGGTGTGCTCACCTATCGCGCCGGCATCGACGGTCGGTTTGGCGGCTTTCTCGGCGGCGGGGAGTTTCTTCCCGCAGCTTTCGCAGAACTTCGCCGGGGAGTCGGAGTGGTAGTTCTTCCCGCACCCCGTGCACGCTTTCGACCCGGCCTTAGCCACGTCGGCTTCCGCGGCCTTCGCGCCTTCGTCGCCGGGCTCGATGGTGCCGTCGGCGCCGCAGTCGGGGCATTTACGGTGCCCGTCCATGATTTTCCCGGTGCCGTTGCAGGTGCCGCACTTCTCCCCCGCTGTCTTCGCTGCGGCGGGTTTGGCGGTCTTCTTCGCCGCCTGCGCGACCGCCGAGTCACCGGACACGTCGATGCCCATCGACCTGGCCCGGGACAGGATTTTCTTCGCGGCTTTCCGTTTCGCTTTGCCGCCTTCGAACTGGGTCTGGTTGAACCGGCCGAGCGCGGAACGGACGTGCCCTTCGTCGTGGACGGGGAGGTGCTTCCCGCCTTGGGAGTCGATGTAGGCGAAGCTTGAGGCGGGGAGGGCGTCGCGGTCCTTGGCGGACAGGTCGCCTTTCACAGTGTCTGGTTCGGCGGTTTTGCTGTCGTCGTCGGCGTCATCGACGTCGGCCTCGACGTCGCTTTCATCACCGGCGGTGTCGTCCTTGCCGCCGGCTCCGCCGTCGCTGTCATCGCTGTCCGGCTCGCCGTCATCGCCGTCATCGTCGCCGTCGCCTGGCTTGCCGTTGCTGCTGGTCTTCTCCAGCTCCGCGCGCAACGTCAGCAGCTTCGCCATGTCCGCCGGGGAGAACGACACCGTCGACGTGATCCGCTCATCCGCGGCGGCCTTAGCGAGGAAGCCGTCCGCGCCGTACACCTTGCCGGTGAACTCGGCGGTGCCGTCATCGGCGGACTTGACCAGCTGGAAGCTGCAGTTCCCGTTCGCGGGCCTGTCCACCAGGGACAGCTCGGACAGGACTCCGCCCTTGATGAGGCCGCCTCTGGCCTTGCCGGTGACGTCCCGCTCGATCACCGGGCGGGAGATGCCCACGCTGTAGGCGCGGAGGACGCCTTTCTCGACGAGGCGTTTCGCGACCGGTTCCACGATGAGGGCCTTGACGAAATGCCCGTCAGGGGTGAACTCGACTCCGACGCCTTTCCCGGCCGGGTCGCGCTGCGCCTGGTGCTGGACGCGGACGTTCCCGCCGGTCTCCAGCCAGTCGGCGAGGGCCTTTTGTGACCAGGCGGGGTCGACGATCTGCTCGTCCGAGTCGACGGTGCCGTCGGTGGCTTTGCCGAAGACCAGCAGGTCGCCGTCGGCGGTGTGCTCAACCTTTTCGATGGGAAACGAGGCGTACGTGAGTTCCTGCTCGGCGGTCAATGTCGCGGCCACACGCCTCCTCGGCGGGGTATCGGGTTGTTCATGTCGGCTGCCCGAGGGGCGGCGGTAGTTCCGGGTTCAGGGTCACTTCGGGTTCTGCGGGGATGTGCTGCTGCCCGGGGGGTGGCAGGTGTTCGCCGCTGGGGGACACGTCGGCTGTCATCGGCGCCGCCGGGTTGATGGTGATGGCGAGCGGGACAGCCGGGGCGGCGGTGACGGTGAGCGGCTGGGCTGCGGTGACGGTCCAGAACAGCGGCGGCTGCGGCGGCAGCGGGGCGATGAGCGGGGTGCCGTTGATCCCGCCTGCGGCGGATCCGCGGGGGCCGAGGCGAGCGTTTGCGTGGAGCGGGGACCGCCACACGAACGGGGTGATCTTCGGCTGGGGGTAGCCGATGGGGGTGATGACGGCTGAGGCGATCCCGGCGGAGGTCGTGCCTGATGGGCCGAGGCGGGCGCGGGCTGGGGCCGGGCGGCGGATCTGGGGGGCGGGCCGCTGCCGGGCGGTGATAACCGGCGGCGGGGCTGGTACTGCTGCGCCGTGCCAGAGCGCCCGCGCCGGGGCGGGGGAGCGGAATACGAACGGCCGCGGCGGGCCGGCCTGGCCGAGGGGGGTGACGATCCGGCTGGCGTAGCCACGCCATAGCGCCCGCGCCGGGACAGGGCGGCGGACCTGCGGCGCGGGCCGCTGCCGGGTGGTGACCACCGGCGGGGTTGCTGCTGCTCCTGCGCCGCGCCACAGCGCACGCGCTGGAGTTAGGCGGCGTACCTGCGGCGCGGTCCGCTGGTATGCGGTGACCACCGGCGGGATCCCGGTGACGTGCCGCCATAGCGCGCGGGCCGGTGCCGGGCGCCGGATCTGCGGCGCGGTCCGCTGGTATGCGGTGACTGCGGCTGCCGGAGCCGGGCCGACTTGGCCGTGCCAGGTAGCGCGGGCAGGTGACGGGCGGCGTACCTGGGCTGGTGGGCGCTGGTAGGCGGTGACGGCCGCATTGGCGGGCCCGGCGAACCCGTCACCTGCGGCAACGTTGTTCCCGAGACGGGCTCGCGCGGGGGCGGGTGAGCGGAACACGAACGGCCGGGGTGCCCCGAGGCTCCCGAGCGGGGTGACGATCCGGGAGGCGATGCCTGCGCCGAACCGGCCCCGTGCTGGTGCCGGGCTGCGGAAGACGAACGGCTTTGGCCGCGACGGGGTGCCGAGCGGCGTGATGATTTGGGAGGCGATGCCGGCGCCGGCTGGCCCGCGCGGGCCTGCCTGTCCTCGCGCTGGAGCGGGGCGCTTGATGTGCGGGGCGGGCCGCTGATACGCCTGCGGCGTGGGGATCAGGTAGGGCTCTGTGATCCCGCCTGCGATGGTGCCGTGCCCAACCCGCGCCCTGGTTATCTTCGGGGGGAAGAGTGGGACTTTACGCGGCGGCGGGAGACTGCCGAGCGGCGTGACGATGGGCGAGGCAATGCCGCCTGCGACGGTGCTCCAGCCGATGCGGGCGCGGGTGATGTGCGGCGGGAACAGCGGGACCTTACGCGGCGCCGGGAGTGACCCGAGCGGGGTGATAACCGCGCTGGCGATACCGCCTGCGGTGGCGCCTTGCGGGCCGAGCTTGGCGCGTGCGGGCACCGGGCGCCGGACCTGCGGCGCCGGGCGCTGGGCGACGGTGACACCGATTGAGACGGCGGCGACCGCCAGGCCACGCCATAGGGCCCGCGCAGGTGACGGCCGGCGGACTTGGGCGGGTGGCCGCTGATAGGCGGTGACCCGCGGCGGGAGCCCGGTGATCCCGCGCCAGATGGCCCTGGCCGGGGCGGGGCGGCGGAAGGCAGCCGGCTGCGGCGGCGGGATCGCGCCGAGGGGGGTGACGACCTGGGATGCGACGCCGCCGGCGGGTGCGGGGCGGGTTCCCAGCCGGGCCCGTGCGGGAGCCGGGCTGCGGAAGATCCAGCCCGGTTCGGGCCTCGGCGGCGTGCCGAGGGGGGTGACGACATGGGAGGCGTAGCCGGATGCGGCCTGCCAGCGTGCGCCGGTGCGTGCCCTGGCGGGTGCCGGGGACCGGAACACCCAGCCCGGTTCCGGCCGGGATGGGATCCCGAGCGGGGTGATGACCTGGGATGCGTAGCCGGCGGCGGCTAGCCCGAGCGGGCCGAGATGCGCCCTATGCGGCGGCAGGTGCTGGATGGCTGGGCGTGGCGCGGGTGATGGCGGCGCGCCCAGCGGGGTGACGGCGTAGCTGGCGTAGCCACCGCCTGGCTGAAGATTTCTTCCGACCCGTGCCCGGGCAGGCGCAGGCGACCGGAAAACGAACGGCCGCAGCCGGCTGGAGGTGCCGAGCGGCGTGACGACGGCGCTGGCGTAACCACGCCACAGCGCCCGGGCCGGGACTGGGCGCTTTACCTGGACCGGTGGCCGCTGGTAGGCCGCGGCGGTGACCGTGACGGCAGGTACGGCCTGGCCGTCGCCTGGCTGGAGGTTATTCCCGAGCCGCGCGCGGGCTGGTGCCGGGGAGCGGAAGATGAACGGCCTGGGCCGGCTGGGCGATCCCAGCGGGGTGACGACGGCGGAGGCGTAGCCGCCGCCTAGCTGGAGGTTGTTCCCGAGCCGGGCCCTGGCGGGCAGCGGTGACCGGAAGATAAACGGCTTGGGTGGCCCTACCGTGCCGAGGGGTGTGACGATGCGGCTTGCGATCCCGCCGGCGGGGGCGCTGCGGGGGCCGAGACGCGCCCATGCCGGGTGCGGCGGCAGGGGGCTGCGGTACACGAACGGCCGTGGCGGGCCGAGCGACCCCAGCGGCGTGACGATCCGGGACGCGATGCCGGCACCTGGCAGGCCACGCGAGCCGGAACGGGCCCGGTGCGGCGGCACATGGACGATGACCGGGCGCGGCGGCGGCTGCGGTAGCGCGCCGAGGATGATGCTGGGCCGGTAGGAGATCGGCCGGGTGACCGGCCCCGGCAGGCCGTAGATGCCGGTCGCGCCGAGCGGCGCGTAGATCGCCGGGTAGGGCTGGCCGTCGCCGCAGGCCAGGTTGTTACCGAGCCGGGCCCGCGCTGGTACCGGGTTCCGGGCGGTGAACGGCTTCGGCCGGCTAGGCGTGCCGAGCGGTGTGATGACGCGGCTGGCGACACCGCCTGCCGGGGCGCCGCGCTGGCCAGCTTTCCCCCGCATCGGCGCCGGGCTGCGCCATACGAACGGCTTCGCCCGGGATGGGACGCCGAGGGGGGTGACGACCTGGGAGGCGACGCCGTCGCCGGTCTGCAGGTTGTTCCCGAGCCGGGCCCGCGCGGGGGCGGGTGAGCGGAACACGAACGGCCTGGGCCGGGCCGCCGCGCCGAGGGTGACCGGGATCTGGGCTTCGATGCCGCCGTACGGGCCGTAGCTGCCGCCGACCCACGCCCGCCGCGGCGGCACATGCCGGATGACCGGGCGGGGGGCTGGCTGCGACGGTGAACCCAGCGGCGTGCTGACGGCGCTGGGAACACCGCCCGCAGCCAGCCCGAGCGGGCCGAGGTGCGCGCGGTGCGGCGGGACATGCTGGATGACCGGGCGCGGCGGCGGCTGCTGCTGGAACCCGAGCGGCGTCTGCACCCCGGCGCGGCCGGACGCGACGTAGGTGCCGGGGCCGACTTTCGCGCGGTGCGGCGGCAGGTGAACGACGACCGGCCGGGGAGCGAGCGCGGGAGGGTATCCGAGCGGCGTGACAACCGGCGAGGCGACACCGGCCCCCGCCCCGCCACGCGGGCCCAGCCGCGCCCGCGCCGGGACCCGGTTACGGGCAACGAACGGGCGCGCTACAAGACGGGCCGCCGCAGCAGCGGGCTGCGGCCCGGCTATGCCGCCGTACGGCCCGTAGCTGCCACCCGCCCACGCGCGGCGCGGGGCACGCCGCAAACCTAGGGCACCCGTCCACGTCGCGGGCGGCCTGGACGGCCCTGGTGTCAGCGGCGGGACGTTGAAGTTGTCGACGAGGCTGGTGCCGGTGACGCCGGTGGTGGTGCAGCTGAAGAACGGGATCCGCGACGACACCTGGACCGTGTAGGTGGTGGTCCAGAAGTTCGCCCAGAGGTTACCGTCGCCGGAGGTGTCGAAGTACAGCGTTCCGGCCTGCTCGCGGATCCGCCACCACTGGTGCGCGGCCGGGTTGTAGGTGACGTAGCCGGAAAAGGTCGTGACGCCGCGTTCGACGATGGTGGCGGAGATCTGCCCGCTGGAGACGGCGAAGTAAAGCTGGTTGTTCTGGTCAACGTAGTCGATCATGAAGGTCTGGGCGCCGGTCCCGACGACCGGTGTGACCTTCGCGTACATGTAGGTGCCGGTGAGGTCCCAATGTCCGCCGATGTTCGGGGACAGGGTTGACTCGCCGCCGCCGACGGGGATGTTCGCGGCGCCGCCGGAGATGGTGGTGCCGCCGGCCGAGTGCCCCCAGATTGTGGTGAGGGTGGCCGGGTTGGAGAAGTCGTCGGCCAGCGTCCACATCGGGACGCTGAAGCGCCCGGCGCCGGCGGCACGCCCCCGGGCGGCCAGGGGGCTGCGCCACACGAACGGCCTGGGCCTCGACGGCGCGCCGAGCGGGGGGCCCGGTGCGGCGATACCGTCGCCCGGCTGGACGCTGTTCCCGAGCCGCGCCCGGGCGCGCAGCGGGTTGCGGGCCACGAACGGCCTAGGTGGCCCCACCTTGCCGAGCGGGGTCGTGATCTGTGAGGCGATCCCGTCGCCGGTGGAGATCGTGTTCAGTGGGCCGATCTTCGCCCGGGACTGGGTCCGGGCCCGCATGTACGGGGGCCGCTGCTCCATCGTGACGGCAGGCGGGGTCGCCGGGGTGACCGTGAGGGACGCGATACCGCCGCCGCCGCGGCCGGTGCCGCTGATCTGGTAGTACGGCAGCAGGGTCCCGGGGATGTCCCCTGTGCTGCCGTGGCCGGTGACGGCGCGGGTCGGGAGCGGGCGGTTCCGGGCGACGAACGGCCTAGGCGGGCCGAGGCTCCCGAGTGGTGTGACGATGCTGGAGGCGATACCGCCGCCGACACCGCCTACATGCTCACCCGGCAGAATAGGCACGTCAGCCTACGATCGCCCGGCGGGGCGGCAGGTGCTGGAGGACCGGGCGGGGCGGCGGCTGCGGCAGAGCGCCGAGGGTGGTGGGGGCGACCGCGAAGACGGCGACAATGGCGGCGCCGAACGCGGTCGTGTCGGTGGAGAACTGGCCTTTGTCGTTGAGCGCGGCGCCGCTGGGCGGGCTGAGCGCGGCGCCGACGTAGGTGTTCAGGATCGCCGCAGCGGCTTCCCCGTTGTGGAACTTGCCGAAATAGCCGCCGGTGCCGCTGTCGGTGAAGTACAGCTTCGCGGACGCCCGCTCCTGGGCGAAGATTGCTACGGCGTACTCGCCTGCGGCAGCGACGTTGCCCGAGGTGGTGACGGTGAAACTCGCCGCCGCCAGCGTCGCGCTCGAAGCGCCGGACCCGTAGACGTTGGAGGTGTCTATGGGCGTTGTGGTGCTGGCGCCGTTCAGCTCGAACAGCGTGCAGCTCATGGCGGTGGCGCTGGATGAGGTGAACGTCGGCGCCCCGTCGTTGCCGATGGCCGTCAGGGTCCAGATCGCGGTGCGCACGGTGGCCGAGGCGGAGTTGGGTTCTTCTATGCCATGGCCTACGGCCTGTGACCAGCTGCCCGAGTTAGCGGTCGCCCCGACGGGGGCGGTGGCGATGGCCGAGCTTACTGCCGCCACCAGCAGGTTGCCCGCCGTCCGGGTCTGCCCGCTGCCCCAGGTGCCGGTTACGGATGCGGCTGCGACGGTGTTGCACGCCGGGTTGCCGATCGGGTGGATCCCGGTGAAGGGCGGCAGGACCTCGACGGCCATGGCGCTCCAGCCGTCACTGGTCTGCGTCCACGACACCGTGACCGGGCTGCCCGTTGCCGCCGCTGTCGCGCCCGCCGAGGAAGAGCAGGCACCCATCCCGGAGCTGCCGATGTTAGCGATGAACCTGCTGGTGCCGGACGAGATGGCCTGGCCGCCGCTGCCGCAGCCCTGGAACGCGGCGATCATGTTGCCGCTGGTGTTCGCGGAGACCGTGACCGACGAGCTGGTGCCGTCCGCAGTGCCCATGGCCAGGTAGGGACTGTTGCAGATGGTGGTCTGGTCGGCGCCGCTGAACGAGATGGAGCCGCCGGACAGGTCGATGTCACCCGATGTTGTGCCGCCGGTTGTCACGGCGACGGTCTGGGTGCCGCTGGTTGAGCCCAGGGCGATTTTCCACAAGCTGATGAAGCCTGTGGTGGCGTTGTTGGCGTGCACGTACGGCCCGACCTGTGTCATGGCGGAGCCGCCGTAGGTGACGCTGACCGTGTAGGCCGCGTCGGTGAGGTTGGAGCCGATCGCGACAAGGGCGAAGAGCACGTTGTTGCTGCCGGCGCCGCTGGCCAGGACGTCGTGTGACCAGCTCAGCGTGGTGCCGGTGGTGGCGGTCTGGCCGCTCGCCGAAGGGCCGACGTTATCGTATGCCACGGCCATCCGGCATCACATCCCGACGGCTAGGACGGCATCACATCCCGGTAACTAGGCTGGAGTGCGGCGCGTTTACTGCCCGGCGTACAGCGGTGCCAGAGCATTGCTGAAGTTGTACTCGGTCGCCTGCGTCGCGGTGCCGAAGAACAGGGCGGCCATGGTGTTCAGGATCGCGGCGAAGCTGATCACGCTGGCCGCGTCGGCGGCGGCGAAGCCGATCGCTTCCAGCCCGGCAGTCCCGAGATCAGACACGAACTGGTTGAAGTTGCTGATCTGCTGGCAGTTGTTCCGCAGCGTGACTGCGTAGCTGGTCAGGATGTTATTCACCGTTGCCGTTGTCGCCTGGCTGCCTACCGACATGACATTTCATCCTCACCTAGACGCGGGTATGTGCGGCTCAGCCGACCTGGACGTCGAGCCAGTAGTTCGACCCGGACGAGCCCGACGGGTAACTGACGGTGGGATCGTCGCCGCCAGCGTTGTAGTAGGTGTTCTGCCCGTCGTACGGTGCCACGTTCGTCACTCCGGCCGAGCCGGAGTAGCCGAGCAGCGGGCCATTGACGAACCCGTTCGCCCCGTCACTGCCGGAGGAGTAGTAGCCGGGGGTGTAGCTGAAGCTGTTGGTGAACGCGCCGTTGGTGACGCCGATCACCGCCCGGTACACCGTCCCCGGCGTCAGCGAGATCCCCGTGCCGTACGGGACGTAGTTCCAGCCGGCCGCCAGCGTCCCCGACGTCAGCAGCGAGCCGGCGACGTAAGTGCCTGCGCCGGTGCCCGTCGATATCCACAGCGCGAAACTTGCCGGGGCGGTGTTCTGCGCCGTGTCGGCGACCCACCACCAGTAGCCCTGCAGGTGCTGCCCGGGCTGGGTGACGGTGAACGACACGCCGAGGGTCCACGAACCGGAAACACCCGACGCGGACGGGCCGCTAGTGACGGGGAACAGCCGGTACGGGACGGTGGCGAGCTGCGACAAGCTGCCGGTCGTGTCGTTGCCGTAGCCCTGCCAGGTGGCCAGGCTTGTCGTATAGGCATCCAGCCAGCCGAACCATCCGGACGAATAGGTGTCATCGGGGTGGGCGAAGTTGCCTTCGTAGCCGACCTGGTAGGTGTTGCCGGTGAAGTGGTTGTTCTGCGAGAACACCGCGTCGCCCTCGCCGTCCTGCGCGAGGCCGGTCACGCCCTGGGTCATCGCAACCGTGTTGTTCTTCACCAGGACGTTCTGCACCGTGCACGGGCCGTACTCGCCAGGGGCCTGCGTCGGCGGGTTCTCGATGAGCGTGATGCCGTTGTAGTTCCCGGAGACCGTGTTCCCGGAGATGATCAGCGGGGACGCGGGGGTGAGGGCGCCCGAGCGGCGCAGCTGGATACCGGCGTCCCAGAACCAGCCGAGGCGCTCCCCGCCGCCCGGCGACGACGGCATCCCGTTGCTAGTGCACGTGTTGTTTGTGATCGCCGCGTCGTAGCTGATCTCGTAGAAGATCCCGGCGGCCGAGTTGTTGATGCACCTGTTACCGGTGATGGTGGCGTAGATGTTGCTGGTGTCGAACCAGATGCCGTTGCCGCCGTTGTCGTGCACGTAGTTGTTCTGGAAGGTGGCGCTGGTCGTCGCGTAGGCTTTCCCGCCGCCCGCCTCGACGGTCATGTCGTACATCAGGGCCGGATTGTTGAAGGCAACCTCGTTGCCCTGGTACAAGACGCCGCTGCCCTGCGCCGAGAAACCCTCCTGGCCATTGTGGTCGATGAGGTTGTTCAGGACCTGCACACCGCTGTAGGTGGTGATCCCGACGGTCGAGTTGGCCGTGATGTGGTTGTTCTGTATCACCCAGCCGTTCGTGCCATAGGAGTAGACAGCGCCGTTGTACTCCGGCGGGTCATAGTGCTGAATGACCAGGCCCTGGATGGTGACCCCGGTGGCCGTCGTGGAGTGGAACGCGTACGGCGTGGTGCTGCCGCCGTCGAGGATCGCGCCCTGCCCGTCGCCGTCGAATAGCTGCCCGGGCTGCGGGACGATCGACACGTTCGCATAGGTGCCGGGCAGGAACAGGAACTTCGCCCCAGGAGGTGCGGCGGATACGATCGCCTGGATGGCAGCCGGTGACATCGACGGGTTGAGGAAAACCGGCTGCAGGGACGCTATCCACACCGGGTTCAGCACAGGCCGCACGCCTCCCCCTTTCAGCCGCAGACGACAACGGCGCCCCACACCCCGGCGTAGCCGGACATGCCGGACGCCTGACGGGACAGTTCCCGCCAGGACAGCATCCCGTTGTCATCGGTCACGCTCACGCCCGTGCCGCCGGCGGTGGCCACCGTTGCGACGAGCAGCGAGCCCATCGGCGGGCAGAACCGGCCCGTCGACACGGTGATGTCCGAAAAGTTGATCACGGGCGACGGCGTTGACAGGTCCTGCGACAAGACACCAGTAGCGGGGATTTCGACGGCGGCGACACCGCCGTAGGCGCCGCCCGCGCCGTCACCGTCGGTAGCCCCGACGGTGACCGGGGTGCCTGCTGTCGTGGTGCCGCCGCTGAGAACGCCCAGGATCTCGATCCCGAGGGCGGTGTCCTTAACGCCCACGCTGGGGGAGGTGACGCCAAAGTTCTGGATCGTTCCCGCGGCGGCCATCTGGGTGGCGTAATAGGCCGTGTAGACCGCAGCGGTGTAGGTGTACCCGTCCTCGGCGGGGGTCGCCGACGTCGTCGCGTAGGTGCGCCCGCTGCCATCAACGGCGTTGTAGTCTACTTCGCACCACGAGACCGCCGATGACGGCTGGGCGCTGATCTGAGTGGCGGCAGCAGTGGTCATCCGATCGTCGTCCGTGTTCGGCACTGTCGCGATCTGCGCCCCGGACCATCGTTCCACCACCATCGAATGCTGCTCGATGGATCCGGTGAACGGCACCGTCACCGTCATCGCCGACGGCGAGGACCCGACCGGCGAGGATGTCCAGATGCTGGCGTAGGCCCATGCGGACGGGTCGTCCCAGACTTGCTGCGTGTAGGCCAGGCCGCCGCCGGACGGCGGCCCGGACGGCCGGGCCGTATCGCCGGGTGTCAGGACCTTGACGACCAGGATGTCCCCGGCGGACGGGGTGAACGAGCCGGTGACCAGCGACGCCGCGTCTGCGCTGATGTCGTACACCGGATAGGAGGCGGCCAGGGTGGGCGCCGTGCCGGTGCCGCTGCGGAATGTGCCGTAGGAGGCGCCGTTAACCGTGTCGGCGACGTTCTGGCTGAAGACCGTGCCGGCGGCGGGTGTCCATGCGGATGCCATGTTGATGCGGTTGACCGCCCCGTAGATGAGCGACCCGGTGCCTTGCGGGATGAGCGTCACTTCGGCCGGGGCGGCGGCGTTCGCTGAACCTGCCGCGCCGGCCGTGAATGACGACTGGTATGTCGGCCCGCTGACCGTAATCGCCGCGCCGTTGAGCACGGTGACTGTGAGCGCGATCCCGTCCTGGATGCCGGGCCCGGTCTCGGTCGCGGTGACCACGGGCGTGACGGCGTTGCATTGCCGCCACGGCCCGAGCGCGAATCCGCCGAACAACCTACGCCCGGGCTTTCCCGCGGAGCGCCCGCACCTTCGCCACGTCGGCGCTGCGGCGGGTGGCGCACCACGCCTCGTACGCGCGGCGGTCATCATGCAGGCCCTCGTACGCGTCGAAATACGTCTTGTCGAACTGGCCGCGCCCGGCAGCGGGATGGTTGTGCCGCACGATCACATCCGGCAGGTACTGCAGGCACCCGGCGCGGGTGCCCAGGTCGTGGATCACGTTGTCGACATACCAGTGCGCGAGGCTGGGTTCGCACATCCAGCCGAGCGCCCGCACAATGCCGGACGACATGACCCACGCCTCGCACACGTCGGCGCGGACCTGGTCGTTCGGGTAGGAGATCCCGGTCCCGCCCATGCCTTCGATCGCGTCGAGGAGCAGCTTGTCCCAGCCGGGGGTCTGCGGCACGTGGTCGTCCCCGAACGACGCCAGCGCCGGGTAGAAATCCGCGGCGGCCAGCGCGAGAACATTCGTCCACTCCGCCAGGCCCCGCCGCGGCCCGGTCACGACTTTCACCTGCACGTCCGCCGACACCGCTGCCAGCGCCGACTTGCGCAGCGACGGGTCGTCGTCGTCGAAACCGAACACGACGTCGGTCCGCGCCTGCGACGTGGCGGCGACCGCCCGCACCAGCCGGGCCACGTTCCCCGGCCTGCCCCGCGACGGGACCACAACAAGCAGATCACGCATCAGGATCAGTCACTAGCTAGGCTCTCTTTCCATGCCGGACACCAGATGGGCCCGCGACGTCGCCGTCATCGGCGGCTGCGGCCACGTCGGCCTCCCCCTCGCGGTCGCGTTCGCCGACCGGGGGCTGCAGGTCGCCGTCTACGACACCGACACAGCCGCCGTCAGCCAAGTCGCCGCGGGCCGGATGCCGTTCCGCGAAGCCGGAGCGGAAGAAGCCCTCCGCCGGGCCCTGACTGCGGGCCGCCTGACCCTGTCAGCCGACCCCGCGGTCATCGAAGGCGCCGAGCATGTGATCGTCGCGATCGGCGCCGCCGAAGGCAAGCTCGACCCGTTCACGGCGCTGGCCGGCTGCCGCTCCCGCCTGCTGCCCGGCGGGCAGCTGCTGGTGCTGCGGTCCACCGTCGCCCCCGGCACAACCGAACGGTTCGCCCACCTGTGGGCGATGGACGTGGCGTGCTGCCCGGAACGGATCGCCGAAGGCCGCGCCATGGGCGAACTGCCCCGCCTGCCGCAGATCATCGGCGGCGTCACCCCCGGCGCCGCCCAGCGGGCCGAAAAACTGTTCCGGCAGCTCACGCACCGCATCATCCACGTCCGCCCCCCGGAAGCGGAGCTGGCGAAACTGTTCACCAACGCCTGGCGGTACCTCAAGTTCGCCGCCGCGAACCAGTTCTTCCAGATCGCCTCAGACGCGGGCCTAGACTTTGAGCAGATCCGCCGCGCCGTCACCCAGGACTACCCCCGCGCCGCCGACCTGCCACCGGCCGGGTTCACCGCGGGGCCGTGCCTGCCGAAAGACACCAAGATGCTCACCGCGTACGCCGGCGGCGGCCGCACCTTCTGGCTCGGGCTCGTCGCGGTCGCCGTCAACAAGGGCATGCCCGCCTACGTCGCCGCCCGCGCCGCGAAACGGTACGGCCTGAACCGCATGACGGTCGGGATCCTCGGCACCGCGTTCAAAGCAGGCAGCGACGACCCCCGGTCCAGCCTCGCCGCCGAGCTGCAGCGGCAGCTCGAGACCGCCGGGTGCGCCGTCGTCCGCACCGACCCCTACGTGAAAGACGACACGCTGCTGCCGCTCGCCACCGTCCTCGAACTCGCCGACCTGCTCATCATCGGCGCGCCGCACCCGCAGTACGCCGACACCGAAACCACCAAGCCGGTCATCGACATCTGGGGCCTCCGCGGGCAAGGGACCCTGATTTGAGCGTCCGGGTGCTGGTGACCGGCGCCGCCGGGTTCATCGGCGGCTACATCGTCGCCGAACTCCTCCACCGCGGCTACGAGGTGACCGGCCTCGACGACCTGTCCAAGTACGGGCCGGTTACAAAGTCCTACGACACGCACCCGCGGTACCGCCTCGTCGAAGGCGACGCCGCCGACCCCGCGACGATGCAGGCCCTCGCGTCCGAAGCGGACCACATCATCGCCGGCGCGGCGAAGATCGGCGGGATTTCCTACTTCCACGCCTACCCGTACGACCTGATGGCCGCCAACGAGCGGATCACCGCCGCCACCTGCGACGCCGCCATCCACGCCCGCCGCCGCGGCAGGCTGCGGAAAGTCACCTGGCTGTCGTCGTCGATGGTGTACGAGTCCGCCACCAGCTGGCCCTCCACGGAGGGGTCGGAGCTGGCGATCCCGCCGCCGCTGTCCTCCTACGGTTTCCAGAAACTGGCGGTCGAGTACTTCGCCCGCGCCGCGTGGGAACAGTACGGGCTGCCGTACACGATCGTGCGGCCGTTCAACTGCGTCGGCGTAGGGGAACAGCGGGCGCTCGGCGGCGCGGACGTCATGTCCGGCAACGTGAAACTCGCCATGTCCCACGTCGTCCCCGACCTCGCGCAGAAGGTCCTGAAAGGGCAGGACCCTTTGCACATCCTCGGCGACGGGTCGCAGGTGCGGCACTACACCTACGGCGGTGACCTCGCCAACGGCGTCGTGGCCGCGATGGAGCACCCCCGCAGCGGGGACGACTTCAACCTCGCCACCGCCGCCGGCACAACGGTCCTCGAGCTGGCCGCGCTGATCTGGGCGAAGGTCAAAGGCCCGGTGCCGCTGCGCTACGTGTCCGACCCGCCGTTCGCCCACGACGTGCAGCGCCGCGTCCCGTCGACGCTGAAGGCCCGCACGGTCCTCGGGTTCAGGGCCACGACGACGCTCAGCGCGATGCTGGACGAGGTCATCCCGTGGGTGGAGCAGGCCATCCGGGCGGGGGCGATCTAGCCGGGGATGGTGATCCGGCCCAGGCCGTAGCGGCCGTGCCCGATCTCCTCCCACTCCAGGCCCTCCTCGGCGCAGTAGGTGTCGAGGGCTCTGGCGACGCCGTCGCCGGGCCAGTTCAGCGTGTCGTGGCACAGGACCACCCCGCCGGGCAGCACCGCCGGGACGAACTTCCGCAGCTCCGCCAAAGTGTGCTCGTACTCGTGGGATGTGTCGATGAACAGCACGTCGCAGAGTTTCGGCTCGACGTCGAGGTCGTCGGCGACGGTGAGTTCCCACCGGCCGGTCCGGGCCCAGTAGCCGGGGACCTTCGGCTCCTCCACGTCGACGGACCACACGTGCCCGTCCACCTTCTCGGCGGCGGCGAGGAACGCGGACGTCGACTCGCCGCCGCGGACACCGAGCTCGGTGACCTGGACGTCCGGGAACCGCAGCGCGGTCTCGTGGAGGATCGGCATGTAATGCTGCATGTCCGACGGCCGTGACCAGCGGTCCTCGTAGTCGGCCTGCAAGTCGGTCGCGGTCTTCGGCGCCCGCGACACCGCGGCGCTTTCCACCATCTGCTCCAGCTGGCGCAGGACCGGCCGCCAGTACTGATCGAACACCGCGTCGGCGTCGTACTGGAGGGCGAACTCGCGGGCCGCTTTGGAACGTGTGCTGTCCAGCGGCCACGCCTCGTACGCCTCCTCGTAGGCGTCGAGGATCCCTTTGACGGAAGGGCGGATCCACCACGCCTCGTGCCCTGGTGACCAGTACGGTTCGCCTTTGACTTTCCATCCCGGCCCGCACAGTTCCGACATCGCGGACCCGTCGGTGACGACGACGGGCACGCCGCAGGCTTGCGCCTCGAGGGACGGCAGGCCGAACCCTTCGGCGAGGGAGCAGCCGGAGTACAGGTCGAGGCAGCCGAACCATTCCACCATCGACTCTTCGCCGATCAGCCCGCACGTGTAGGCGTGCTGGTCGGGGAACATGACCGCGTCGGCGATGCCGAGGCTCCCGGCGATGGACTGGAGGTTGATCCCGCCGATCTGCTTCGCGTTGATCACCGAGTGGATGACGAGCCTGCTGTTGGGGTGCCGGTTGTGGAACCGGGCGAACGCAAGCATCTGCTCCGGCAGCGCTTTCCGGTTACCGGCGTCCTTGTTGATCGCGCAGACGCCGATGAGGAAGGTGTTCGCGCTGATGCCCATGTCTTCCCGCAGCTTGTCCCGGTCGGCGGGGGGCTTGAACACTGCGGTGTCGATGCCGTGGGGGGCGTAGAGAGGTTCCCAGCCTGCTTCGCGGAGTTTGTCCTCACCGAACCTGCTGAACGCGATTGGGGTGCCGCCGGACTGCTCAAGCTTGATTTTGTCCATCGCGCCGAGCGGGTTGGAGTCGACGGGCATCCAGTGCGCGACGTTGAGTCCTTTGAGTTTTTTGGCGTCCATGGCGAACACGTCGCACAAGGTGATGAGGAGGTCCGCGTTCACGTAGCGGTAGTGGGCGTCGATGACATCGGAGCCGAAGGCGTCGAGGCCGCCGGGGAGGACGGTGTGGCCTTCCCAGTTGAACGCGTTCCCGAAAAACGAGTACGGCGAGCTGATGGACACCTCGTGCCCGGCTTTGGTGAGCCTCCGCACCAGCTGCGCCGTCTGAATACCGTAGCCGGTCTTAAGAAAAGGGGCGTAAATTGGAGTTTATCAACATCTTCACTCCCAGCACCACCTCCTTTGCGCCACACTTTAAAGCATGGTGCACTAGTATGTATTAATGCTTACTGGAGAACGTCGCCGAAAACTCACGCCTGCGCAGGTCGACGAGATCGTCAGACGCTATACGACCAGGCTGCCGGATGGAACATGGGAAGGAACGGTAATAATAGCACGCGACTACGGCGTACGGCCGCAGACTCTCTACCGATGGCTGCGGCTGCGGGGTGTGGAAATCCGCTCCGCGCGGGAATCGCATTCGGGCGGAAAAGCATGCAAGCCAGTCAAGAACGTTCCGGTATCAGATGCCCCTGCCTGCACCTGCGGGTGCGGAGAGCGAACCGCGTGGAACCGGCGCAAGAACCGCTGGAACCGTTACGTGACAGGGCACTACCATCCGGCCGCGCCGTACAAGCAGGAAGCGTGGCTCTACGAGCAATACGTCGGCAAACGGCGCACGCTAGCCGAGATAGCGGCCGAGCATGACGTGACCATACAGACCATCTTCTACTACATGGACTTGCTCGGCATCAAGCGGCGGGACATGTCAGACGCCCATATCGGGCGGCAGGCCGGCCCGCTGAACCCGGCGTGGAAAGGAGGCGTAGCTGAATGGGACTACGCGCCCGAGTGGAAACGGATTTCCCGGAACATCCGGTACCGCGATAAGTGGACCTGCCGGGACTGCGGCAAACAGCGAACCCATTGGGGCACCGGCCTGCATGTCCACCACATCGACACAAACAAGTTCAACAACGACCCGTCGAACCTAATCTCACTCTGTGACGAGTGTCACCGTGAGCGGCACAGGCTCCTGGTGAAAAGGCCCCGCTAGCGGCGCCGGAATCATTCCGGCGGGCGGGCGCGACCCGGCCTGCTTACCCGGGTTCGAAAATCTCGTACGCGACGGTGCTGGTGTCCGACGCCCCCGTCGACTTGATGCTGAAGCTCGTCCCCGCCGACCTGGCGAACACGTACGGGCTGGCGGGAGTACCGCCGGGCGTGTTGATCGTCAGGAAAATCCGCGAGCTGGCGGTGACCGAGGTGTTGGACACCACGACCGCGGTGGTGCCGTTGAGAACGGCGGTGCCCTGCTTCGCGTTCGACCCCTCCGCCACCTGCAGCCCGCTGCCGGCGGTCGCCACGTTCAGGTTGCCGTAGACGTTGGTCGTGGACAGGTAACCGGTGCCCGCGACGGTCCACTCCCCGGTGGTGCCGTCGTTCAGCTCGTTATAGGTGTTGGAGGTGAGCGCGGTCGCGGTCGCGTTCTGCACGCCGATGATCGTCGACATTGTGCCCGCATCCGTTTTCACCGACGCGGTCGCCCCGCCGAGCGGGCTGTTCTCGTACGGGGCGATCAGGCACACGGACGTGGAACCGCTGGTGACCCAGAACGCGACCGCATCGTTCTGATACGTCCAGCAGGTGTTAAGCGTGACCCCGAACGAGCCTGTGACCTTGAACGAGGTGCCGTCGTAGCCGTTCTTCGCGACGATCCCCTCCGCGCCGCACGCGGTGAGGGCGACGCCCTGGCAGCTGTCGATCTGGTAGCCGACGCCGCAGGTATCCGCCGCGCATGCGTCAAGCGCGCAGTACGTCATGTTGTAGATCCAGAACCCGATCAGGTTGTTCGTGTTCGCGTAGCACGACACGAACGTGCACGACGTGCCCGACGCGCCCGAGGTGGTGCCCCGGATGTAGAACCCGTGACCGCCGTTCGTGGTGGACTGGACGCACTCAAACCGGGACGCGATCGCGTTCTGGATGTCGAACCCGTGGGAGCCGAAACTCTGGGCCTGCACGTCGGTGAAGTTCAGGTTCCCCTGCGCCGGGTTCGCCGACAGCGCCGAGCTGAACCCGATACCGGTGCCCGACCCGGGCCCGTTGAGAGTGAACCCCGACAGCGTGTTCGACTGCAAGTCGACTGCGCTGATCCCGTTCGCCGACGTAGACGTCTGGCTGATGACCGTCGCCCCCGAGCCGGCTCCGGTGAGATCGACGTTCGGGTAGAGAGTCAGCGTGGACGAGATCTCGAACGTGCCCGGGGGGAAGGAAACGGTCCCGCCTGCGGCGGCGGACGTGTGCGCGGCGTTGATCGCGGCCTGGATCGCCGCCGTCGAATTGGCCGTGCCGGTGGGGTCGGCGCCGTAGGCGCACACGTTGTAGACCAGTGCGATCTGGCCGCTGTTCCCAGACACCGTGCTGTGCGCCCCTGTGGCGTTCACCCCGGCGGTGCAGCCGTGCGTGTTGTTTGAGGTGTAAGTGTTGTAGTCCGGCTGCGCCCCGGCGTTGTCCTCGGTGATCCCGGTCGCGAAACCCGTCATGGTGTTGCCGTCGACGGCGACACCGGTGCAGGCGGTGTCGACGCTCGCTACCCGCACCCCGGCCGACCCTGCGGAGGAGTTCCCGATCAGCGTGTTACCGGTGACGCAGCCGGTGGACGAATCGTAGACGGCGATCCCGTACACCGCCGTCTGCGCCGACGCCGACAAGTTGACCGTGTTGCCGGTCACCTGGAAGTTCGTGACCGGCCAGGAGGTCGTGCCGATGTCGCCGACCTGGATGCCTTTGACGCAGGACAGGCCGTCGAGGACGTTGCCTGTGCACACCAGCATGGAGCCGTTCATCGCGTAGATCCCGACGCTGGTGTTGAGGATGCTGGAGACGGTGTTACCGGAGATCACCCAGTCGTGCCAGCCGGCAGTGGCCGAAGTTTCTGGACCGTTTATGGAGACAGCCCCGCCGTTGATCGCGCCGATGTTCGACATCGTGTTCCCGGTGATCGCGACGTTGGTCACCGTGGTAGACGGGTTGATTATGTAGTCGAGCCTGATGCCGTCGTTGTTGGTCCCGTAAATGTCGTTACCCGAGATCGTGATGTTGTGTTCGCCGCCGCCGCCCAGGTCCATCGTTATCCCGCGCGTGGCCGACCGGATCACGTTGCCCGTCACCGTGACGTCGCTCACCAAGTCTGCTGAGCTGATGTACTGCCGCATCGCTATGCCGTCGTCCCCAACGCCCTGCCCGGCGTTGGTGATCGTGCCGGTATCTACGTTGTTGCCGCTGATGACGCCGTACTGGCAGTTCAGCACGTGTATGCCGTCCTGCTGGTTGAACCCGACGTAGACCTGTCCCGTCACGACACGGCAGCCGGTCACGCTGAAATGCGTGCATGACGTCAGGTAGATCGCGCGCCCGACGCTATTGATGACTTCGATGTCCTGGACGAACAAGTCGTCCGTGTAGCCGATGCCGACAGGTGAGCACTCCGGGGAAGAAGCCGCCCAGGACGGGATTGTCAGGTTGTTGCTTTCGTTGCCGTCCAGGGTCATGTCGGCGACGGTTATCCGCGACGCCGTCGTGTTGCCGTACGACGCGAGGATGCAGGCGCCGGTTATGGCGTCAACCTGGGTGGGTGACCAGTTGTTTTTTGACCGGATTGTGGTGGCGCCCATCCCCGCGCCCCGCAGTGTGGTGTCCGAGTGGATTTGCAGTGTCTGGGAGATCTGGTACAGGCCGGGTGCCAGGTAGACGGTGCCGCCGCCTGCGGCCGAGCAGGCGTTCAAAGCTGCCTGGATGCCTGCGTCGGATGTCGTGCTGACCCCGGTGGGGTCGGCGCCGTAGGCGCACACGTTGTAGACCGGTGCGATCTGGAAGAAATCCCGGGCCGACACGCCATGGTTGACCTGCGCCCCGGCGGTGTGCGCCGGCGCCGCGGTGCCGTCATCACCGCGGATACAGTTCGCGAACGTGTACGGCCCGCTGCCGGTCGCCGCCTGCGTCAGCGTGACCCGTTCCTGGTTGACGGTGCCCCACTCGAGCAGCATCGCCGCCGGGAACTGGGTCGGCCAGCCCGCGATCGACGCGACCTGCACCGTCTGCCCGGTGGACGGCGCCGACACCGCACCCAGGGACGCGGACAGGGATGTTTGGACGGCGTTCGAGGTGTAGAAGTACTGCTGCGCCACGGGCCGCCTCCCATTGTCGAACTGGGTGGTTTCAGGGGCGGGGGCGGAACCATTCCGGCGGGCATTTCCGGGCCTGGACCCACGCCGGCCACGTTGCGTCGACGCTGGCCGCAGTGAGCTCGTGCGCGCCGGCGTGCGCGACCGCGCCGGGCAGCCCCTCCGCGTACCAGCGCGCCGCAGTCGCCGCGCCGACCGGCCCCACGTCGCACGAGGTGCGGGACTTCGCCTGGATCGCCGCCGGGCCGCCCAGCCAGGTGAAATGCCATCCCGCGCCGGGGATCACCGGGTAGGCGGCGCGGCGGTCCCGCACCGTCGTGAAACACCCCACCGACCCCGCCCGCGCCGCCACCGCACCCAGCCACGGCACGTCCGCCAGCCAGTCCACCGCGTACGGGTGCAGCCGCATCTTCAGCGCCGCGAACGGCGCCGGGTGGCAGGCGGCCGCCGCCGCCGACGGGATCTCATCCACGTCGCAGACGAGGACCACGTCGTCTTTGGCGGCGCCTGCTTTCCCGAGCCCTTCCCAGACGAAGCTGCGCTGGATGTGTTCCCGCGCCCACGGGTGTATCTGGCTGCCGTGGGCGGCGGGAACAGGGACGTGGACGATCCGGTCCGCCCACGCCGCGAACCGGCCCCGGTTCTCCGCGTAGTGCAGCGGTTTCGGCCGGCCGTGGTGGTCCCACGGCGCCTCCACCAGGACATGCCGGTAGACCGGTGTCTTGTCGAGTTCGGTGAGGCGGCATTCGAGCATGGCGAGCTCGCCGCCGAACATGAAGGTGTCGAAGACCCTCACAGGGCGGCCATGCTCCTTATTACGGCTGCACCCGTATCAGGGAATGCTGGCAGTCGTCTGGCAGGTCGCTGAACATCGGCACGTCGGCTGGGACGGTGTAGGTGATCCGGGTGACGCCGTCCGGGCAGAGCAGCACCAGTTCCGTGCCGGGCGGCACGTTACCCATCTCGGACGGGCCGCCAAGCACCGCCATCGCTCACGCTCCGTTCCGGCTACTTCCCGCAAGTGGGGCACCCTAGATTGGTCAGGTTGCTACGGCGGTTCCACGCCTGGTCAACGCGAGAACTCCATCTGATGTTGCCTGGCTCATAGTTGCCGTCGTTGTTGATCCGATCGAGTGTCATGCCTTCTGGGCGCGGCCCGATTAGCCTGTCGAGATCGTCCCGGAACCGGATGAAGTCCTGCCAGGGTTCGTAGACTCTGATGCCCCGGCCGCCATAATGCGGGTAGTCCTTGCTGGATGTCCGGTAGCACCGGTTCCTGATCATTTTCCACAGGCGATAACGGTAGTCATCGTATCCGCTGCCGTGTTTGAAGCGGACCTTGGATGTGGTTTCCCTTGTCAAGCAGCCACAGGACCGTGATACACCGGCCCTGAGGCTGCTTCGCAGGACTTCCCGCTCTGTACCGCAGTCACATCGGCACAGGGCTCTCGGGTTGTTCCGCACCAAGTCGATGATTATCCAGCGGTCGAACCGATCAGCTACCTTCAGTCTCCTCATGCAGCCAATTCTACATGAGCCTGATGTGGAATTATTCTGACCAAATGAGGTCAACGTTGTAGGTGGTGCCGGT
>Ga0335078_10000614_pt1 | contig 54822 bp, 47 predicted proteins | sample Lox_Sample_32_FD_206711 | JGI IMG/M metagenome (GOLD analysis project Ga0335078, IMG submission 206711) | Soil microbial communities from Loxahatchee National Wildlife Refuge, Florida, United States - Lox_Sample_3.2 | ecosystem: Environmental > Terrestrial > Soil > Wetlands | place: USA... | reverse complement strand
CTGCTGGCAGTTTTGCTGGCAGTCAAACACACGAGAACATGACTGGCCACTAGACGGCAAAGGCAATATTCAACTCACCGGTGACGACGATGGTTCCCGCCGCGAGCATGTCCGCCTTCCGCAGCAAATGCACAGTTCCATCGGACTCGGCTGCGATGGCTTTTTCCGCTATTTCTTTAACGATTGAAATCTTGCTCATATTTTAATTCAGATATTGTTCATGGTTAAAAACTCACGCATTGGCTCAAGAATGGTATCGGAACATTCTTCGTGCAAAGCAAGTGAACCGGGCAAAATCAACGCCGGATATGGACAAACGCCGGCGAGCTTGTCCATCTCGACGCGCGACTTGGGCGGAGTCTGAATCCCAATCACCAGCAATACGGGTAACGGTGCGGCCTGTAACGCCTCAATGCACTTGTCGCGGTCAGTAAACGGATCAAGCGCGCCGGTGACAAAGGCCGTGGCAGCGAAACGCGCGCCGCGTTGCCGTGCCACTTTCTGTTTTTCGGCGAGGAATTGGGATGTCAGCCGGTTTGAGTCAACGAACACATGTCGGCCATACATGCGCCGCAAAAACCATTCGGACGTGTTGATGTGATAGAGTGCATGACCAAGACCCGGCGTCGCCACCAAGCCGTGCAATGCGGCGTAAATTTTCGGGTGTTGTCCCATCACCGTTGGCAGCGGTCCTCGCCAGGTGGGTGCGACCAGCACGGCTCGCGACCACAAGGCAATTTTCGATGCCGCTGTGCGTAGCACATAGCCCGCCGCATGGCCGGTCGCCAACACTGCAACCGGTTCACCAAAAACTGACCGCACGAAGTCGCGCAGAAATGTCTCATAAAGAATTGGCGAATAGTTTGCCGACGGGCGCGACGACGCGCCGAACCCCGGCCAATCCACAAGCGTAACCGTGAATTGATCGGCCAACCTGGTCGCCACCGCATCCCATTCTGTCCGAGTGGAAACCGTGCTCATCGCCGGCAGAAATAAAACGTTTGGCCCTGCTCCAAAAGTTTGATACGCGACCGCAAAGTCACGGCCCTCATATTTCCAGTTGAAGAATGCAATCGGAACGGTTGGTTTCATGTTCGCAACGATTGTATTGAATCTGCGTGCGATGTCATTTTAGCGATGACTTGGTTTCCAGAGAAGGCTGAAGGCCATTGGCAACCGACGCATTGGTATCGGCTGGCCAGCCGCCGTTTGCGCGCAACTGTTCACGCAAGGCCGGACTGAAGCCGTGTTTGTGAGATGTTCGTTGCGTGTTCGGCAATAAATGCCGTTACGAAAAGAACAAACAATCATCATGACACATGTGAACTGCCTGCTTAAGCTTTTCCCAATCGTCACGGGTTTGTTTCCGTTCTGACTTTGACGTCGTCCTGACCTGCTGATTCCATATGCGTGTCGCAAAGGAGGTAATATTGCGCCAGTATTCAGGCGTTGGTGCCTTGTTTTCATCACCAGCGCCGTTCTTTTTGTCCAACGTTCCTAAATATTGCATTACAGTACAGATCCTTACGGCCGCAAGTTCATATATCGTCAAAGTGCAGGTTCCGGATGACATTGACGCTGCGCTAATCCTTTGACGGGGTGAAGAGTTGATCAAAAAACTGAAAAGTGAGTCTCCCCGGGAGGATTCCGACTGAATTGTGAAACTCCGGGCGCGGTTTGCAACGTTTGATTCTTCCACCGGCGATTCCGCTGATTGGAAGCCCAGTTAATGGCTGATTCCATCTGCGCCTCTCCCGGAAATCAAAATTAGCAGTAACGATTGCCGGGGAAATTTTTGACTATCCATTGCGAATCTTTGGGTGAAAAATTGAATATTCCATAGCTTTATTTGGTATAAATCATGCTGTTTTTTCCCATGCGCAATTCGTAAGAATTCGAAAAATCAAAGAAGTCCTATGCAAAACAACTTCAGAAAATTCCTGGCGCTTGTCTCAACCAGTGCGGCATTCTGGCTAACCACCGGGAGTAACAGTTTTGGGCAGGTATCGTTGACCGTCAATCCGCCGGTTATCAGCAACACCTATACCGGATTCATCACTTTGAACATCACTGGTCTCACGAATGGTCAACCGGTGACGGTGCAAACCTACCTTGATCTGAATGGTAATGGGATCATAGACGCGGGGGAACCGTTGGTAGATGTATTCCACATCATGGACGGCGGAGCGAAGATCATCGGCGGGGTTACCAACATCAACGTGCCGTATGACAGTAATTCGGCCACCGGCGCCATCGCCACCACACTCAGTTTTGCTCCCCCACTGGAAGATGTGGTCGGGCAGAAAATCTATCGCGTCGTCAGCAATCCGCCCGGGGCGTTTACACCGGTCACCGCGGTTCTTGATATTACCAATGCTGCTACTGGCCAAACCGTAAGCGGCATCGTCAGCAGCAACGGCGTCACCCCACTGCCAAATGCCGTCGTGGTGGCGCTGACGGTAACCAACCAGAATTTTGTCTGCGCGTCGATCGCTGATGGTTCGGGCCACTATATTCTCACTCTTCCTCCCAATGCCTATTTTGTGATGCCCACCCTGCCCGGTTATTATGCCGATCAAAGCCTTCTCTCACCGGTGATACTGACCAATGGCGCATCGGTGACCAACAACCTCACGCTTAACAATGGAACCGTGGCCATTTCGGGCACGGTCTATGATGCCGGCAACAGCAATGCCCTGGGCGGAGTTTTTTTGCAGGCGCAATCAGACCACTTATTTGAAGTAACCTTTACCGACACCAATGGTAACTACACGATCGGAGGCACATCGAACAACTGGAAAATAAAGGTCACGGCCGAACGACTGGCCCGTAGTGCTTATCTGGCTCCGCAGGATAACGCCTTAACCGTTGACGCTTCGCTCGGCAATGTCACCAATGCCAACATCGGTTTGTACAATGGCAATGCGTTGTTCTATGGAAACATTACTATCTCCGGTACGCCCGTTCCGAATGCCACCGTCGAGTGCAATGACAGCAGCCAGATTTTCAGCGGCAAAGGTTACTCGGATGCCAACGGCAATTATGCCGCCGCTGCCCTGGTGAACACGAACGTTCTAGGCACGAATGCAATGTGGTTTTGTTCGCTCAGTTCGGGCTCGGTGGCCACGCTGCTGGCCAGTTATATCTTCAACGTGCTGCCCGATAATGTGGAGTTGACCAATGGCGAAGCGTATCGGTTGGACTTCGTGGGCCTGCCGGTTACCGCCACCATTTCCGGTCGTTTGGCAAACAATCAAGGTATTGCGGTATCCGGCGTCGGAGTCGGAGCGCAGGCCAACATCGGCGGCAACCAATATTCAACGACCTATATCGACACCGATACCAATGGTAATTATTCAATCGGGGCCGCCAACGGCCAGTGGGGCGTCAACCTGAACTGCTGTGGCAGCGATGGTTTGAATGACACCGGCTATTACGACCCGATCGGCATCCACAACGTCGGTATTCCACCGACCAACGCGGTCGTGAACATCATTGTCTATCCCGCAAACCTCCCGCAATTCGGCCAGCCGATTCACGTGTCAGCATCACAGTTCAATTTCAACCTCTATGGCGCAAACGGCTTTAATTACACAGTACAAACCGCCACCAATTTGAGCCCGGCCAGTTGGTCAACCATCACCGTGGTCAGCAACCTGCCCAACAGCCCCTATCTCATTCAGGATCTTCAGGCGACAAACTCCATCCGGTTTTATCGTGCCTTCCAGGGCCCGTGACGGGTACCAACTGAACAGACTCATTCGCCGATGAGCTTCGGACGAAGCTATTCGTCCGCCAAATCCGGTGGGAATGGCAATAGCGTCCACACCCAACAAAAATAAAACTACTCACCAGCATTCCAGACGTGATCTTTCGGATTCGCATACTGATGCCTAACGATCCAATATAGGTCATCCGAAGTTATTCATGGGCTGGAAGCGAGTTCTGCGGAAAACTCGCACCCCAGACTGTGAATAACTTCGCCGCGAACCCGGCAGCGACCTTATCGGATTGGCATTTGGTTTTCATTTTCGGTATCGGTTCGCCCTGGTTTTCCCGCACCGGCGGGCCAGGCCTGCTAACGACCAGTCGCTTTAACGACTTTCAGCTTTATCGGCCGGCCCGTCGGGCGGGGCTTGACCCTCTAACGACTACTCAAGAGGGCGTCTGTGTATTGCATGACGACTTTTCTATATTGCCGTCGCCGGGTCAAGCCCTTTGCGGGAGGCCATCACAAAAAACAACATCATGAACAACCCACACCCTTATGACCTCGTCATTGGTCTGGATCGCTCCGATAAAAAGGCCGATCTGCATCTGATTACCACCGCCACTGGCCACCGGCACTCGGTGGTTATCCCCACCACGCCCGAAGCCCTCACCGCCCGCCAGCTTTTGCGGACGCGGGCCAGACAACAGGCCCGCGAACAGAAGGCATATATGCAATCCACTTTGAACGATTCGGGAACCGAAAGCCTTTGGCGTCAACTCGCGCCGATGCTGGAGGAAGCCATGGCGCGATTGAGCGAAAAAGAACGCACGCTGGTTGTATTGCGTTTTTTTGAAAATAAAAGCGCAGCGGAAACCGCCACCCTGCTTGGCATTCAGGAATGGGCAGCCTATAAACGCGCATCGCGGGCGATGGAAAAGCTGCGGCAATTTTTTGCCAAACGCGGAATTGTTTCGGTCACAGCGACTCTTGCCGCGGCGATTTCGGCTAATTCCGTTCAAGCTGCGCCGGCAATGCTGGCAAAGGCCGTGACAGCTACCCCCGCTCAACAACTGGCCGCAAATCCTCGGAAATTACTCCATGTAAATATGTCTCCTTTTGAACTCCCGCCGACATTGGTTGCGAAATGGCTTGCAAATCCGAGCGGTGAAAATACGATCATGAAAACGACCAGCAATGGTCAATTTAAAGCCCTAAACAATAAGCCAAACGGGAAATCCCGATTAACCCGATGAAAAGGCAGCTTCTTTTCATTGTTGTGGGTTGCATGGCGGTGGCTCTTCATTCACTGCTGGCAACGGGAGCTGTTGTCCCCGGTGATGAGCATTGGGACCCTCAGTTCAACTTGCCTGGCACAACCAACGTTCCTTTTGGAATCGCGGTCAACAATGGGAAGATTTACGTCGGTGGCTATGTTTCCGCAGGGATGACAACGAACGCGTCGCTGGAAGTATGGGACGGCTTTCAATGGTCCACCATCGGGAATTTCAATTATGGTCCCAGCATTACCCCAACCATCAACGATATTGCGGTCGTCAATGGAATAGTGTACGTGGCCGGTTCTTTTACCAATGTTAACGGTGCGGCCATCCGCGGTCTGGCAAAATGGGACGGTGCAAATTGGAGCAGCGCGGGGCTTGCGGGTGGTATCTCCTCATTGGCAGTGGACGGCAACACGTTTTACGCGGCGGGCGCGTTCACCAACGCCGACAGCGGCGGGGTGATGATGACGAACATCGGCTATTTCGATGGCAGCGCCTGGCACGCCTTGGGGGGAGGCGTGGGAACGGCGGGCAATGGTTTCGCCAGAGCCGTCGCGGTCAAGAACGGCCTCGTTTATACGGGCGGTTATTTCACGAACTGCGGCTCCCAGTTGATCACCAACCTCGCGGTGTGGAATGGCTCCGGTTGGTCGGGGGTCGGCGGCGGAATCGGTTCGCTCATTGTTTACTGTCTCGCCTTCAATGGCAGCGACTTGTACGTCGGTGGCCAGTTCACCCAGGCCGGGACGACGCTGGCGACAAACATCGCCCGTTGGGATGGCGCAAACTGGTGGGCCGTCGGCGGTGGACTGTCCGGTACCGGCGCTGGCGTCAACAGCCTTGCCGTTTTCAACGGATCGGTTTGCGCCGCTGGCGTGTTCACCAACGCGGGCGGGCTGAAGGTTTCCAACTTCGCGGTTTGGAACGGCTCGTCGTGGTCGGCAGCCAACGGAGGAGTCAGTGCGACGGGTTATCGTGTGGTCAACAATGGCACCAACGTCTATGTCGGTGGTAACTTTCTTCTGGCCGGCAACACTCTGGCGAATGGAATCGCCGCCTGGGACGGCGCGAATTGGAGTTCCCTCGGAACCGCCGGTCAAATCAATGGCGTTTACGCCAGCGTTCAGGCCCTGGCCGGCGATGGGACAAATCTCTATGCCGGCGGCGGCTCGTTTTATTGGGCCGGACAGACCAACGTGAACCTGATTGCCCGCTTCGACGGCACGAATTGGTTCCCGCTCGGCAGCGGCATCAGTGGACCGGCCACCAGTAGCGGTCCCATCGGCACTGGCATTTTGACCCTGACGGTTGCCAGTAATTGCGTTTACGCCGGCGGCTATTTCACGAATGCCGGCGGCGTGACCGTGAATAACATCGCAGTCTGGAACGGGACAAACTGGTCCGCCTTTGGCAACCCCGGTGGCGTGGTGGCATCCATCCTCGTCCGCACTGACGGTGTTTATGCGGCGGGTGCGCCATTTTCGAGTTACATTTCCAACGACTACGGCAGCCCGTTTTTCTCCCGTTGGAACGGCACCACCTGGCAAAGCATGCTTAATTTTCCACCAAACAGCGATACGGCTTTTTCTGTCGCCAATCGAAACCTCCCGATGGCTGCCATGGCTGCCGTCGGCGCCAATATTTTCGCCGGCGGAGATTTTAATTTTGGCGAATATACCAATTTCCCGAGTCCGAACGGTTACACCAACTGCAACGACATTTTGTGCTTCGACGGCACCTACGCGCGGGTCGTGGGCACCGGCCTCAGCAGCAACGTTACTTGCATGGCGGTCATCGGCACGAATCTTTTTGTCGCCGGCAATTTCACGAACGCCGGCGGCGTAACAGCAAGCAAGATTGCCATGTGGAATGGCAATTCCTGGGCCAATCTCGGCAGTGGACTAGTGGGCAGTGGTGTCATCAATAGTCTAGCGGCCATCGGCGGAAATCTTTACGCCGGTGGGACGTTCACCAACATGGGTGGCAACGCCGTCAACCACATTGCCAAATGGGATGGTACGAACTGGACCGCGCTAGGCAATGGCACCACCCTTCCCGGTCAGGCCACCGCTCCGGTCAATTGCCTCGCCGCTTCGGGTAACGACCTTTACGTTGGCGGATTCTTCCGGATGGCCGGTAGCCGGGGTTCCTTTAACCTCGCCCGCTGGAACGAGCAGGCAAATTTTAACACGCCGCAAATTGCTGCCCTCACTGCGGTCAACAACCAATTCCGCATGCGCCTTTTCGGAACCGCCGGCCTCACCAATATCATCCAGGCCACCACCAACTTCACTACTTGGACGCCCGTGCTCACCAACAACGTCGGCATTTACGATTTCATCGACCCGAACTCCACCGTCTATCCCTACCGGTTTTACCGCGCCCGGCTCGGTCCGTGAATTAAAGGAATCAAAGGCTGGCTGCGTTCGCGGGATGAACCGGCGGTCTGTTGGAATGATGAAGAACCATTAGTGCGCTTACCACGCCGAAACTCCACGCCACTATGAACACGAATCTCTTCCGAGTGCTCTTCCTTGAGCCGCTGCAACTCCTGTTGTGTCTCTTTGTGGTTAGACTGCTCAATCTCAAGCTGCGCCTCCAGCTTGGCTATGCCAATCGACTGTCAATGGTGCGGGTGAAGGAAATCGAAACCTCGTATCGCTTTTGTTCAGGAAAGGCGAGGGTTGGAACGCAACCCGCGAGGGCGATTTTCTTGCATTTTCAGCGGTGAAATACCGAATGGAGCTAAGCCGAGTTTTAAGGGAGTAGTAGCTGTGTGATCGCCGCAGTGGGTGCTGGAGGGCGACATCAAAAGCTGCTTCGATCACATCAGCCATTAGTGGAGCAGTTCTTGAAGGAACGAGGGCTTGCGCTCTCAGCCGACAAGACGCGTATCACTCATATTGCCGAGGGGTTCGATTTCCTCGGACAAAACCTCCGCAAATACGACGGCAAGCCACTGGTAAAGCCGTCGAAGAAAAACACGCACGCGTTGATGGAGAAAGTCCGTGGAATTATGGCAGTTCCCAACTTTATTCCCTGCAAACGACTCCCAACCCGGGTCTCAGTTCCCAACTTAATTCCGCAGTTCCCAACTCGATTACCTGGTTCCCAACTTAATTCCCGGAATACAAATTGTGGACGGAGAATAGTGTTCTGAACCCAAAACGAAGCAAACCCTTTATTTTGAAGAGGTGACTTTTTCGCCTCTAAAAATAAAGTCCTGAACTGAACGGTCAAATCCCGGGAAAGCCGGTTAGGGGAGAAAAATAAAGTTTTGAACTGAACGAAGCTGATCAGACAATAAATCGTAAATTTGGCCACTCGACTTCAATAGGGTGGCGCCAGCCTACGAAAACCATGCAATAACACGGCCGCAAGAAATAGAAGGTTTCGCGGCACAACACCAAGCCAGAAGTAATGAACCGGGCTTTGTGATCGCTTTGAAATGGCCTGCTTCGCCAGGCGCGTAGCTATTTGTTCCACAAACGAACGCGAGCGTGGCCATTCCCAGATTGCGCCCTGCCATTCGGACGGAATCCCACGACGGCCGATGCTAGCTCCCGCCAGAGCGCCTGCGATGGCTCCCGCAGTATCGGTATCGCCGCCACACTCCAGCACAGAAGTCAACGCCACACGAAAATCGCCCGGATGACGCAACCAGGCGTATATTGCTACGGGAACAACGTGCATCGCGTATCCCGATACGGCATTTTCCAATTCCATCGTACGGGCGAATTCAGAAACAGAATGTCGTGTTGCGAGTGAAGCTTCAATGGCCGTGAGAATTTTCAGCCAATCCGATTCGGCACAGAGCTTCTGTAATTCGGAAAGGACTTGTTTAGGTTCCGGTTTACCGTCGCCGGCCATGGCCAGCGCCACACATTCGGCCACCGCCAGGGCGGCGGTTTCGGCTTGCCAACCTCGATGCGTCAGCCGGGACGAAGCCAACACAAATTCCCGACGTTTCCCAGGATCTCCTGCAAAGTATGCTCCCAAAATGGCACTGCGCATTGCCGGGCCGCTGCCCGCCGAATTGACCGCACATCTCTTAAGCGAGAACCCAAGCCATAACTTGAAACACGCTTTTGCCGTCGCCATGCCAACGCCACCAGGCAGAGCTATGAACCACCAACGAAACTTCCACGCTAAAGCGCGTTGAAAAGCATCGGCATCCTCCGGTTGGGTGAGCAGCGCCTGCGCCACCATCAGCGTGTGCTCGGTATCGTCACTGATCATCCCACGCCCGAAGATAAAGCGCATTTTCCATCGACCGTTCCACAGCCGGCGGATTCGGCTGGCCGATAGATTTTCAGCAGGCAATCCCAGTGCATCACCAACAGCCGTTCCGAACAACAGGCCGGCAAAACGTTCCTGCAAATCTGGCGGAGCACTGATCATGATGCACTTCTTTTCGCCTTGGCCCTCTCGCACAGATCGGCAAATTCCCGCAATAGCCGTTCCACATCATTTTTGCGCGCAAGCTGGCTGATCCAGTCAACGGGGATAGATCTCATCCCGTACGCGACCCCCGCCAATCCGCCAGCAACACAGCCAGTCGTATCCGAATCTCCACCCAGGTTAACGGCTTTGAGCACGCAATCTGAAAAATTCTGCGTCGTTAACAGACACCACAGGCTGGCATGCAACGTATGCAGAACATAGCCCGTCGAAACGATTTCAGGCTCCGGCAGGGAAACCAAATCATCTTCGAGAAGATGCCGAAAGCGGGCGATCTCAGCTGACCGCCCATACCAATTAGCAAATTCCGAGCGAACTGAATCCAATGCCGGCTTTGGTTTCCAGCCAAACATCAGCTGGCGGATCATCAACCCAAAAAACACACATGCCATACGGGAACGTGCGTGTCCGTGAGTGATGGCCGAGGCCGTTTCGATTCGCTGAGCAAATGCCTCATCGGATTCTGCGGCAAAACGCAATGCCACCGGCAAGATCCGCATCAGCGAACCATTTCCATTGCTGTATTCGTCACAACCTCCGGCCTTGGCAGCCGGAGTTCCGTTGGCAATCCGAAGCAGCGCATCACTGGTTGCCATCCCGACATCAAACGGCTCACCCCAGGCAGTCCAAAGACCGGCATTCATCCAGCGGACAAATCGCTCGCCCATATCGTCGAGAGCAAATTCATGATTCAATAAACTATCCACTGTACACAGCGTCAGGGCACCATCATCCGACCAGGTTCCGCGCGGCTGATCGTGCTTCCCATATTCGCGCATGGCCGTCACCGGATATTCCCGCAAGGTAGGACGATCCTCGAATTCCACCGGCACGCCCAAAGCATCGCCGATCAGATTGCCCCACAGACCGCCGAGGCGCCGCTCGGTCGGCGAAATGTCTGCCGTTGGATTCATACACTGCTCGCAAAAATGACGGTAACATCGTCGGGAAGTGCCCCCGAGGCATAGCGCACCAAATTGATAAGCTGTTTTACAGCCGTTTCGGGCGAAACAAGTCGGCAGGCGTCTACAATTCGATCCGAGGACGTGTATTTGAACAATCCATCGGTGGCGAGCAGGAGGTTCTCCCCACCCATTATTTTGTGATTGAATGAAACCGGTAAGGCACAGCCCGAGCCCAGGAACGGCTTGCGCGTTTGGTGTTTGGTCAGATCCGCGGGACCTTGTTCACCAATTACCCAGGCCCCGGAATCACCGACGCTGGCCCCATACACGCTGCTCTCAGCAACCACGGTGACGACACAAGTAGTTTCGCCGGCCACCTTGTCCCGGGCAATTGCCCGATCCACATTCCGAAGCACGCTTACGCAGGAATCGGGATCATTCAAATCCGCCGCTTCCTGACGCACCAAATCGACGGCCATCGTCGCCGCTTCCGCTCCCCCACCCAACCCGCCCGCCCCATCGGCGACCACCAGCACAAGTCTGGTGCCGCAATCGATTATAGCACCCCGATCCTGATTTTCCGGATTCCCGGCTGCTGTTTGAAAAACCGCGTTCACAAATTGACTGGTTCCCGCGCATTGAGCCATTCGAACGGGATGCTTTCCCGCCCGGCGCTTAAAGCTACAATCCCGCCGACGATAGCCGCATTCGTATCGCAGTCTCCACCAACGCAGATTGTTCGCGCGAGAGCTTCTTTGAAATTGTTAAGATGATGGGCGGCCATCCACACACAAAGCGGAACCGTATCCGGCGCTGTTATCAGCGAACCATTACCGAGCGCCTTCGCAACATCTTCCGCAGAGACTTCAACCGGCATCTGGCTGGCCAGGAGAATTCCGCGCCGAACTCGGCTCTCCGGTGTCAGCCGGAGAATCTCGTCAAAGAAACGATGTGGCCGTTCGTCCACCGAATTTGTCTTCAATTGCCAGGCCATCGCAGCGGCAACGGCAACGGCAATGGTCCCGGCCACACCCTCAGGATGAGTGTGCGTCACGGTTGCTGACTTGCGGGCTTCGGCGGCACAACATTCGAGGTCGTCGGCAAAATAAGCACCGAGCGGCGCCACACGCATGGCACCACCGTTCCCCATCGAACCTTGTCCGCCGAAGGCATTAGCGGCTGTTTCCCGCCATTTCGCACCAGCATTGATTTCGCGCATTTGAATGCGCGTCATGCTGCCATAGCCGCGGTCGGGATCGCGTTCGAACCGGCGCGCAAACCTTCGAGCCAGAGCATCCTGATTTAGCTCTCCATGAGATTTCAACACGGCCACTATAGAAAGGGCCATCTCGGTGTCGTCGGTGTGAAACCACGGCCCGGCAGGAAGATCATTTTCCGCGAGCCGTTTCGGAGCATTGGCGGACTGATAAGCCAGCATTTCGCCCAAGGCGTCACCGAGACCCAAGCCAGCTAAAGACAACTGCATGCGTTCGATGCGGGCCGCATGGTCCGATGGCAAATTTGCCCGCCATGTATTTGGAAATTCGGCCAGTAACTCCCGCACGCGCCGCAGCCACGTCGTTTCTATCCAATCCGCGCCCAACGGCCCGACCCGATCCGCCGTCCAACCGGCAAAACGCAATTCATTGTGCATGGAATAGACCCGGTCGGTGTTTGACGAGTGAATGAGCACGGGGCACACCGGCAGGAAATCCGCGAGAAATCTTGCTACATCCAATCCAGTGCCGGGGTCAGTTGTGACGCCTGGTTGAGGATTCAGATCGTGGTCCAGACAGATCAAAGCGGCAGATGAAAAGAATTGATCACATTCTGCAATCATTGAATGGGCATCGCGCCAGATCTTTATTTCAAAGCCACCCCCCAACGCCGCGCCAGTTTTCTGAAATCCGGCGATACGCTCGTCGTTGTCTTCTAGGATGAGGATGGTTTGCATGGGCACCGGTTGTCCTCAGATATAACTTTTATTCCACCAACGTACCTTTCCTCTCTGCGATGCCGATGACGGCCTTGGTGCCGGAATTGAATTCCAGAAAATCCTTTTCGATGCCGTCGCTGAAAATCACGCCGTTCTCCCCCATTTGCGACTCCAAGATCAACGGACTTTGCGGCGTGATCTGACCAAACACCAGTGATGCGCCCGTCGTTCGCGTCGGGAACGGCTCGCGCACGGTGAAATAGAGATAGTCCGATTCCCATTTGAAACCACTTGCCACTCGCTCATAACAATCGGGCTGGCCTGGTTCATTTTTAGTGTGATGGCCAGCGGCATTGGCAATGGTGCCCGCGCCGACGAGCAGGCTCTTAAGCCAGCCAGTCGCCCCCATGCCGGTGGAGACAATTACACCGCTCGATGACTGGATTTCCCCGGCTTTGCCGCTTGGTTTGAAATATCTGGCGGACGTATGCGTTTTCGGCCCGATGAACAGATCATTCACTGCATACAAGGTCTGGCCATTGTTGAGGGCCGCTTTGGCCATCGTAACCGAATGGGTCCGGCGTTTGCGCCGAATCACCTCCGGCATCAGCTTGGCAAGGTCGCCGACCTGGAAGGGCAACAAACGGCCGTCCCAGCGCTCCGGATCGGGATTCACGCCAACCACTGGCTGGCCATCCAGATATTTCAAGGTATTGGCGACCAGACCATCCTGGCCAAGTGTGACTACCGTGTCCTCAGGCGCAAAAACAAAGTTCGGCAGGAAACTGCGATCCATCGTCTGCAGGCGGCCCATTTGACCGAGGACTTCCTCGGCCTGAGCCAATGCCCGATGATACGTCTCGTCCTCACGCAGGTAATCAGTGAAATCTGCACCCTGGTGCTCGACGTAGAACCGGGCCTGGCTGACGGTGTTGAACCGGATCACCAGTTCAGCCAGGCGCGTCGGTCGCGTCACCAGGACGATCTTGTTGTCGGTCAGACGATTCATTTTTTCGCAGGATGTGGAGCCAACAGTTCGCGGAGCAAATCCGGCGAAATGTTGAGTTGCCCGATTTTTTCAGCTTTGCCGGCCAATTCCTGGAAAGCGAAGGCGATCAACTGCTCCGGCTTCATGCTGGTGCTGGCCAATGCCTGCAGAACCTTCGGGTCCGTGGTGGCCAATGCCTTCATGGTCGTTTCGACACCGTATGCACGGGCGTCCGCCTCAGCCCTTGCATTCTCCGCAGCAAGAGCAACCAGCTTTTTCCGCTCGCCTTCCATTCCGATGTCGGCGGCGAGTGCCTCCTTCTCGACCAGATGCTTTTTCTCCTGCACTGCTCGTTCTGCATCCATCTGCGTCTCCCGGATCTGGCGCTTCTTATTTTCAACGGCAATCTCGGTGTTTAATTCGTTTTCTTTGATTGCGCGCTCCTGTTGCACGGCCGCATTGCGCCGCGCATAGACTGCCTCATCCGATTCACGGAAAAGTTTTTCCCGTGCCTCGGCCTCCAACGCCCTCGCCGTCTCCGGCACCGGCTTGATGGCCAGAACCGACAGGCCCAGGATTTCGAGCCCCAACGACGCGATTTCCTCCGCCGTCAGCAGACGCTTCTTCACGGTCTCAACGATTGCATCCGACGCGCGAAGGGCTTCCCGCAGCGCGAGCTTCTGCAACTCCGCGCGCGCTAATACGTTGACGACATGAATGACGCGTTCGGGCAATTTTTTCGGATCTTCCGAAGTGTAACCCTGGCCGTTAGGCGTCAGCGTGAAATTCAGCAGCGTTGCCAATCGTTTGGGATCGCCCACGCGATAGGTCACCTGGCCCTGAATGGTCACGGTCTGGAAGTCCGCCGTGGTTTCCTGAAAAATGAAAGGTACATCGGCGCTGCCCACCGGCAGGGCCACCAGGGACGTGGTTGGTGCGTAGTAAAAGAAGGAGAGACCCACCCCTTCACGGATGACCTTTCCGCCGCGATATTGCAGCAGATAGGTGGTGGGCTGAACTTTGATGAACTTGATTCCGAACATAGTTTCCTTTCGTTTTTTGGGTTTTTATCAGTTAAATGGTTTCAGAGCTCGAAATTGAATCCGTGTTTTTTAAGTTTTTCGTACTTGTCTGCGTCAAAGCTGAACAACTGCGCCGGGCGATGGCGTCCAGTGCTGTGCCTTTCCATGAGCGGAATGAGCAGGCCAAAGCTCAGGACTTTTTTTCGGAAATTCCGCTTGTCCAAATTCATCCCTGACGCTGCCTCATACAGGTGCTGGAGTTGGGACAGGGTGAATTTGGGTGGCAGCAGCTCGAACCCGATTGGCTGATAACGCACCTTACCCTTCAGCCGCGCCAAACCGATCGCAAGAATCTCCGCATGATCAAAGGCGAGCCGAGGCAGCTTGGATACTGGAAACCATTCGGCATTAACTGCGTCGGTGGCAGCTTTGGCCCGATGATCCAAAAGTTTGACCAGGGCGTAATAGGCCACGCTAACCACCCGTTCGCGTGGATCGCGATCCAACCCGCCAAAGGTATAGAGCTGTTCCAGAAAAACGTCTTTCAGACCGGCCTCTTCAGCCAATTCACGCCGGGCGGCTTCATCCAGCGTTTCGTTCACGCGAACGAAACCGCCAGGCAATGCCCACCGATTTTTGAACGGCTCCAGTGCCCGCTGGATCAGCAGCACTTTAAGTTCGCCCTCATCAAAACCGAAGACAACGCAGTCAACGGTCAGGGCGGCGCGGGGATATTGATAGGTATGCGGCATATTCGATTCCAATCTTTTAAACTTTGTTTCTGATCATATCCTGGCCGATTTCAGCTTCCGGCAAGTGCTTCGCCAGCTCGGCCACTTCAAAATCCAGCAGCAAGCAGATTACAACTTCTTCGATTGGCGTGAACGTCTCCGTCAGTAATGGACGCACGCCTTGGGCAAATTCCGCAAGAGTCAACCGCCCAAAACCCGTTGCCAACGCCGTCAGTGCAATTTTCTTTGCTCCATAGTCGGCTGCGATACGGAGTGCGCGGCGCACAATTTCTGTAATAATTTCAGGTGAAGATGCATACCAGCCGTCAATAGCCACGGCATTCAGGACCACGCGGTATGGCATCTCGGTCCCAACATATGGGATGACCTCGCCTTGTTGAGCACAGCGCGGCGAGCGTGACTGGAGGCAACTATTGAGAGCGTTTTGCATTGCTTCACCATAGCGGGCCAACAACTCTGCCCCTACTCCGCCTGTAAGCAAAAGGTTCACATTAGCAGAACAGACCAATGCGTCTGCTGGTTCGTCGAGAATGTTCTTCTGTTTCAAAAACCAACTAATTTTACATTGCGTCTTGTATTCTGCGATTACCTCAATCAACCCGACGATGTTTCGGTTCATTTCCGCCAAATCTTGGGCAGGTATCCACAATTCCTGATGAATGGCGCCACCCACTTTCTGCGGTGGATATTTGGCCAGAAAACCACTCCGCACGGCAAACCGGGTCACAAAACCCGCGCCACTAGCCGCCACGTTCCAGTCCCGGGCAATCTGACGGGCGTATTCCTCGTTCAATATCGGATAGAAAATGGGCTGTTCCGGCAGCCGCGGCGGGAACTCCCGAAAGCCGCTGGCGGCAATCAGCCCCAGCTCCTTCGAGCCGACCGGACGATACAGCATTGTCGTTTCTATGTTCAATTTTGTTAGTGTTTAATTTACACTATATGTTTAGTGTTATTATTACACTATGTCAAGGAAAAAACAGAAGAAAGTTGCCGGTGACCGTTGGCTGTCATAACCCGCGGGCAACGGTCCCTTAGAGCAGCACCGGTGAGGCTGATCATCAACAACTTACACAAAGACGGTGATTCTGGATATTAAATCCAGACCTTCAAATCAAAACTGCTAGCGTTGCGGATTGTCGGATCGAAATTCAACGTTATCCCATACTTGGCGGTATGGCATAATGAACTAAAGTTCATTTTATGTCTCGGTGAGACTTCTCACTGCTGCTTTTACCACTCGCAACAGCAAATGTCTGACAAATTGCGTCCTTTTGCCTTCAACTAGCTTTGAACAACCTCACATCCCTGCATCCTCCTAATACCGCAGTTAAAATTCCAATCAGTAAAGCCGCCACTTTCCACCGTTTCCATAGATCAATACCAATCCACACAAGAAGTGCTCCAATCGCCAGGCACAATGGCAGATAGAACTTTTTTGTTCGAAATAACCTTCGAAAATATTTCGCCTCAATCTGCCATTTCATCACTTCGCTCTTGTTACGGACATTAATCTTATTGTGGAGCGGTCGCTTCCCAATTGCGCGAACCATTTGTGTTAGCCACACCACTAAATGTGACATACATAAACCCATCCTGCGTATCATTGATGCCAAACAAAAGATGAACCTTGCTGTACACCTGACCATTGCGGCTCTGAATGAAAAGCGTCTTATCCACTAAATCGGGGCCGTTGTTCTTTCCAAATTTGCCGCTGGGCTGGTAGCCGCTTTCAGGCGCAGCGTACGTCATCGCCGATTCGGACGGCAAAGTCTCAATAAAACCTCCCCCCGTCACTTCAACATCAATGTTCCAATCCTGCGGATTACGCCCCGAAATGATGCCAGCCGGTCGGTTGACTGTAATTTTCAAGTCGCCGCCCGCGGGGACTGTCTGCCCGGCTATCAAGTCGAAACAAATTGGGTTGGCGGTGTAATGAAGTTTGTATGTCTTATCAATCCCTACCAGCGGCTCTGCCCCTTGCAACTTCCACATTTTAATGACCGTTGGATTGCTGGCGTCAGGAACAAAATACCCCGGCGAAAGCTGCGAGTAGCGAAACGTCGTGCCGGTCATAGTAAGCGCGTAACCCGCTTTCTTTGGCATGACGGTCAGATTTGCGCCTTTGTAGCCCGATATTGTGAAAAAACCGTTACCGTCGGCCGCCACCTGCCCCCGCTGAATGCCCCTGGCGTTCGCATTCTCATATTGAATGCTGAACTGAATATCGGCGCCACTAACGGGGTTGCCAAATTGATCCTCCAGCCGTCCATAAAACGCAATGTTAGCATTGTTCGCCTGTAGAATATTTTTGAGCACCTGCACCTTGTCTTGTGGCGGCGCGGAATCCGGCTGATCAGCCGTAGCCGGCGCATTACTGGATGCTGGTGTCGGCAGCGCATTGGTGCGCGCGGTCACCGGCGTGCTTGGCACAGTGCTGGCCAATGATGTGGCCGGCGGCGCTTCCACAGGCCGCGATTTCGCAAACCAAAACAGAAGCGCGATCAACACCGCTACAAGGACTATCAAACCAGCGATCAAACTCCGGATTTTCATGGACTGCTGATATTGAAGCCAAATTGCGGAGAGGACAAGACGGTTCGCCAGTAGTTCCACTCCCATACGCTGTCACCTCGGAATTCCGCGCTGTGGAAAAAATGAGAAGCATAATTACTATCAAGAGGATCGGGTGACGGCCATATTGTGGCTAAATTAAGGGACGCCATAGTCGTAACTCCCGGGGTCGCACCTAAAGCCGTGGTGTACGCTTGGGCGGCGTATGACATAACCTCGTAACGGTTGGCTGCATTGTTAACAATGTCGAAGTTCACCCTGGCACTGGTGAGAACATTGGTTTTGTAAAAATTATTCCACGGTGCAAGGTCGGTGGGGCTGCCGTTGTAACCGTAATTCCAAAGCGCACCGCCTTCAACCACCAGAATGTCAGGCTTAACCAATTGGTCAAGCTGCCAGTGCAACTGGCTCAACGCATAATCGTTGGCATTGTAAAAGTTGACGATCTTTCCCGCCCCTCCGCCGTTGTCGCTGGTGAACCAGTCGTCGTAAATGTTCGGGGTATGCGGACCAAAATTAAACTGAACGTTACCGATGGTCACATAAAATGAATAATTGGGGACGGTCTCATCATAGACGTGCGCTGTCACCGCCGCCTGGCTCGCCACATAGGTGTTGACCAACTGATTGTTTCCGGCCAGCCGCAGGGCCTCGCCGGTTACAATGTTGCCCATGCTGTGCGCCAGAACATAAACCTGGCCGGGATACTGCGCATTCAGATCGTTTAGTTTGTTCAGCAAGCCGGTTCCCGCCAGCCACGCAAAGTTTTCGCTGTTGTCAAAGTTGTCCTTTTCTTGCGGGTCGGTGACAAGCTGGCCGAAATCTCCGGTAAATCCCCAACTCGTCGGCCAGCGGAATTCGCCGAAGCGCCCCTGATAGCCTTGCCAGTAAAGCCGCTTGAAAGCCGTTTCGGCAAAGCGGTCTTTTTCCCATCGTTCCATATTCCAGCCGTGGACGTAAAGGATGTAAGGTGTGGTCGAGTTGCCGGGATTAGCGTAGTGGAACGACGGCACGCCTACCGGCAAATCTTCCGAGGCCATTTCCGCAACATTTAACGGAGCGTTCGTTGGATTGTCTCCCACCGTCCAACGTTCATACATCTGCTTTACGTCCACGATTTGAAGATAGGTTGTCGCTTGTCCCAGCACGTTGCCGCTGCCGTCCTTGACGATGAGATTCAGTCCGCCGATGCCATTACTCACGCCGCAGATGACGAAGTGATTGCCCGCCCAGCCGCTAAAAAAACTGGAATTGAGTTGAATGCTCTGGCCGGGAGCAACCCTGCCAACATAGCCAGCATAGACCGGATTGATTTGATTGGCGGCGGCAGTTTCATTCGTCAAATACTCAATGCCGCCGTCCGCATCCGATGCCTGGAACAGGTCAATGGTCGGGTTGGCGGAGTTAGGACTGCCTAGGTCTCCCCAATTCAAGGTAATGGTGCTGCCGGACGGCAGCTTGGCAAGCAGGTTTGTGTCAATGCCACAAACCCACAACCGGAAAAAGTCCTGCAAATCTCGTGTCGTGGGAATAACGCGGTTGCCGTATTGGTCACGATAATTGCAGTCCGGCGTAGGTGTGCCGGGCGTGTAAGGACAAAAACCAAGCTGCACATCGTCCATGTAATTAGTGTTGTCATCCGCATCCAGTTTCCATCTGTCAAAGTTATTATTCGCCCAAAAGACGTAGGGCGAGTTTTGCGACGTGGTATCCGGGCCATTGAAAGACAAATCCATGTTGCCATCGTGATTTTTATCTAATACAAGCGAGACGCAATAAACCGTGCAGGTGCCGCGCGCCCCGGTATCCACATCCGGCATTGTCACCAGCGCCGCAAGTCCAGGTTGGGTGGCGAAGAAATAACCGTAGGGGGAGAGCACGCCAGTCGTATTTGTGGTCACGATGCCGTTGCTAATTGCATACGCCTGATCGAAGTATTGCCCAAGATAGCCGTACACGCCCGGATAACCGTTTAGCACGGCCATTTTGGCGTAGCCCGCAGCTTGAAAATTCGAATTACCCACAGCCGTGATAAGTACATCACCGGTGCTGCTTGTCGAGAAATTGGTGCTTCCAGGCAGTTCATCGCGAAGCCAGCCATAGTAAGAATTATTCCAATATTGCCTCGGATTCCAAAAATCATATTCCACGGTCTGAAACACCGGTTGTGCCGTTTCGGGGTAAAAATCGCCATCCACGTTTTCCAATTGGCCGCCAGCAAACAATGTCGTTTCCGTCGCCGCCGTGTCGCCGCTGTTCGGGTAGGAAATGGCCGCCGATACGTTGGTCAGCCCCCAATAATTCCTGGAGTTGGCGGCCATGGTTTCGAACGTGTTGTAGTAAGTCTCCCAGTCGGTCTGGACCGAGGGCGTCACGCCGATTTCCTCCAGATAGCCGTACGACACCATGCTGTCGGTGTTGGGATCATAGTACAATTCCGGCGAATCAAGCGGATAGGAACCCAGCCATTGTGTGCTGGCCGCGGGCAACAACGCCGGTATGGTGCCGCCGAGCGGCGTGGTGGGACGGAACAGATAGGTCTCCGGCTCGGTCAAGGACATCGGCTGAGGTGAAAATTGATAGTTGCCATAGTTGCCAAAGATTCCGGTGGACAGGTGGCCAAAGCCGTTATATGGCCAATTCGAATTCGGCGCTGCGTCAGCCAGGCTGAATACGAAATTCCGGAGCTGCGTGTTTTCCTCGAACGGCCAAAAGGCATCAAAGATGGAACCGAACTGTCCTCCGCTGATGCCGTGCAAATAATCAGCAACCACGCAGTTGTCGGCATACGCCACAAAAGGAGAGAAGTTGTACGGGAGGTTGTAGGTGTAAGCAAACGGATAATCCCGCACGGCCGCCCGCAGCTTGAAAACCAAGTTCTGTTTCAACTGCACGCGTCCGTCATAGAAGGGCGGTATCATCCAGCCGTTGGTGGCTTCGCCGATGGTGTTGAAGAAATAGTAACCGTACGTCAAATTCACGGAGTCGCTATTCACGCCCCCGCTGGCATTTAATGTCGCGCCCCACCAAAAGGAAACCGGGCCTCGCGAGTCGATCCAGGGGTTGACGAACCAATTGGTAGGAATCGGATATATGCCATTGACGAAGGCGGAAAGGGGAATGTCAAAATCAGTCAATCCTCCTGTGTAAAAATCCTCATGCGTTAGCCGAATGCTGGCTGTGCCGGGAGGCAATAACGATGGGGTCATGACCAAGTAGGCTGAGTTCTGTGCACCCGGCAGCAAAATCATTGGTGGATATGCTTCCTCATAGCCCAGTCCGTCATACGATGTCAAAGCCGAACTTCCGCCACTGTAGTTGGCTTGAAGTTGAAAACCAAACCTTACATTTGGCCCGCCGAAAGCCACGTCGTATGGAGTCAAGCCTGATACGGGGATTTGAATGCTGGTAGCGCCCGCACTCACATTTATATTGGTGGCGAATGTAGAACTCACTCCATATACTCTGATCGTGTAGCTTGTAACCGGGCCTGGTGAAGGCAGCCAACTGAACGTGACTGTGCCTGCGGTTGGATTGTATGAAAACGTCAAGTCTTGCGGTGTGGGTGGCGTGTGGAACACCCACGGATTATATCCCGCCTTAAAATCCTGCCAGATTGTCCATCCGTCCCCAGCCGGGTCTTGCGCATTTGGATCAATTCCAGTGGTTCCGAAGTATTGCAATTCCCACCAATCAGGCAGGCCGCTACCGTCGCTGCTCGCCCACGAGCGGATTCTGAAAAATGCATTGTTGGTCAGGCTGGCATTGGTCATTACCAGTGAAGTCCAGTTTGTCAGTTCCGAGCCCAATATGAAGCCGCCACTTTGCCATTGAGTGTCGGTGATCAAATCGTTCTTGTATTGGATCTCATACTGGATATCCGCTGTGGAATTGGAAAGAACGCCTGTCGCATTGGTGGAAGACAGGGCGAAATTGGCTATCCAAAGATTGGTGCCATAATCCTGCGGAGCAATACCGGGGTTAAAATCATTGGTCCCCCCTCCACTGCCGCCACCGCCCGGCGACGGCATTTCCATCGCCATCATAGTCCCGGCCTTCGCCGCGGACTTAGTTTGTTTGATCTGTTTGGCTGAATAGTTCACGGCCTTGTCGTCCAGCAAATAAAAGTTGTCACCCAAATCCCACACGGCCGTGCCGCGGACGTTCGCGGGCAACGGCGGCCAGGCATCGGCACTCCCTGGGGCGTGCTGGGCGGAATAGAAGGTACCGAAGTGCGGTACGGCACTGGGCGGAAGCGGTGGCGTCTGCTCAACTGTTTGCAGCATCACCTGCAGGTCCGAAGCCGTGCTCCAGTCCACGTTCGTGGTGTCCGGTGATGTTGTGCCGCTCGTGGTGACGATTTGAGCGTAGACGTGATGAGGCAGCGCTAAGACTGCGCAGAGGATGAATAACCTTCCGATTGGATTTCCAATTGATTTCATGGTGCCCTTTCCTGTTGGAGACGATCTAGTTCCAAGCCCGTTCCCAATGACTCTCTTTTACAGCGGTCGTTCTACCTAATTTTCAGGCGCTTGCAACTATTTTCGTCTCAATCTATGCAGTTTTTCGTTGTTCTTATTTTTGAAATAACTGAGTCCGTTGCAGTCTGGCTTCGTGTAATAAGTTGAACCGAATGAAGAATCGGTTAAATGTGGTTGGGACGTCTCACTTTGCGTCCGCAAGAAGATTATGTGGAATACGGACGATCCACTCGTCAGGTTGGCACCCCACCGACGGCTGCAGGTTTGGCGTGGCAGCGTCTGTGATATCAATACCGACATGGCGAAATTGCCATTGGAGAGTTCACAGGTGTCTGGACCGCCGCAAGGCACAGCTGTCTGCACGCTATTGGTATGCAGGTCGGAGCCTAATCGTCGCGCAAACATATGGATGCCTATACTTGACTATAGCAAAGTAACTGTCAAGCCAATTTTCTGCAATGCTTAGGATGTGCCTACGACTGGCCAATATCAGGTCCTGTGCGCCGAAATCATACGGCTCTTGCGAGAAGAACGGACGCAGCGCAAGCTCTCAAAATACGCCGTTTCAAAGCGTTCGGGCGTGTCGCAATCCATGCTGAGCCTGGTTGAGCGGGGCCTCCGCAATCCAACGATGGAACTTACGCTTCGGATAGCGGACGGAGTTGGAGCTGATCTGCCAGACATTATCAGGAAAGCTCAGATGGCTATTGCACGAAAAGGTGGAAAACAAAAAGGTGCTTTGTGAGATTCTTATGGAGTAAGTATTTGCCATATCTCATGAGGACAAACCTTGAATAAACAAACTGTCACCAAATTCCTTATATTGCTTGGTGTTACATGCATTTACGCTTCGCTTGCCTACTTGACAACGGGTGGAGATGTCCAACAAATGGCAATAGCTGCGGTGGTTGCCATAATTGTGTTTCTTGTCGTACGCGCTGCATGGCGAAATGAACGCAGCTCAAAGGTTGTTATCTTACTTTCGTTCCCAATCTCGATGGTTGTTTTGTATTCGCTCTTCGCCATCCGACATGAGAAATATGCTGTGTCCATCGCCCTCATAATCACCCCCGGCCGCAACGGCTATAATTCGACTATGCCGGTGGGGAATATGACTTTGGCGATGATTGGTTCTTTCGGCGGCGATAAACCTGCCATCGGAAGAAACAATTTCTTCCGGCCGATTCCGGTTTTGGAAGGTCCCGTCTCCCAACTGGCCAAAACCGTTATATCCAAACGCCCATAGGCTGCCATCGGATTTCAGAAAAAGAGCATGTCGCGATCCCGCGGCAACCGCAGCGACGCCATGGGAAACGATTTTTTGGGGTCGATTAGTGCTGATCACCGAGCCATCACCCAATAGAAATGGAACCTTCTTGGCTCGCGCGAACTTCATTTCACTTGATTTTATCAAATACCCGAGGCTTTCGCGCTCGGAGGTGTAAAAATGGAAAGGCATGAGCGACTGGCATTTCCAATTGTCCTGTCGCATTCAGAATCTCTGCCAGTACTGATTTCGTTCAGTTGCAGGTCCTTTGCTTAAAGAATACAATCCGCTGCATGGGTAGGCGCAAATGAACTCACCGTGAACTTGCAGCATTCGATATTAACTTTGGCGTGCAATGGCTGGGTTCAACCGGCGGATTGCACGTGAACTGGGCTTTAACCGGGAGACGGTGGGCAGCCATGCCCGCCACAAAGAAAAGTCGAAGCTGGCGTAAAGCATGGCCAGAATAACGCGGTCAAGGGGTGATTGGCCGGTTTTAGGCGGACTGCTATTGCGTGATGCTGACGCCTCTACTGCAAAAATTCCAATCGAACTATTTCCCTTTTAGATATCGTTCCTTTTGTCCACATAGGAATTGGAATGTTTTCAATAGCATGACCGATCATATCGGTCTTAAACACCGGCACGTTAATTCCATCGGCAATAGAAAACATTCTAGTGCTGAGGTATTCCTCAAATTCGAGCCGTCTCGTCTCGACAGGAACAACAATGTCTTTTGAAAAATTACCAAAAATAATGGCGCTTGCTTGCTTGAAAAATCCAGATCGGCACAAATATTTTAGCCCCCGATCTATTACATGGGGCTTTTCCTGCCAATCCTCTAAAAATACAAGTTTCCCTTCTGAGCTCACTTCCCAGAGATCTCCCTTATTAAGCAACATCAGGCTTAGATTACCTCCCACGCTACCATTGAACTCAAGATTTGTTACAGAGTGTGCTAGCTGGTTTAAAGGCACCAAGATGTTCTGATAAGAGCACTGCGCGGACTTGTTATATAGAATGTGCCGGAGCATTGAAATGGTGACTTCTGCACTAGGGGATAAGCCCACTAAATTTGGGCCATGTATAGAACGTCCGTTAAATTTAACTGAAACAAAATTTAATAAAGCCGTAAAATCGCTTGAACCTACAAAGACCTTATCGCAAGTAAACCCATCCGACGCTTCGTTAGTGAGAAATGGAAGAATATCCGCCGTCCCCTCACCACCTCGAACAGACCAAATAAAATCGACCGCGGTATCCTGCATATACGAATACAAGATGTTCGCCTTATCGCATGGCGTTAACGGCCGATAAAGAGTATCCTCACCAATAACCGTACAATCAACCAACGATTTTAAAATATCGACACCACGTTCTACCATCTGACGATTCGCAGCGCTCGCGGTACGCACTAGAGCAATTTTTAACATTTTTGCGATAATATTTGGCGTTCCATAACCGAACAAGCATATTCCACGATCATTTTTAAATGATCAACTTCTCCAGTCAGACACATTTCTCTCAATTCATTCTGGCTCCAATACCATTCTCGTGTACCCGCCTTCCACAAACCTTTGCCCAGTGAGAAAATGTCAGTAGAAACACCAACTTTAGCAGGCTCTGCAATTAGTAAGTGATTCGTTATACGCTTGAGCCAAGATAAGTCCTAGGCTCCTCTCTTTATTAATGCTCGTAACCGAAAGCTGACCTTATTGTTGCATAAGAGCTTAAGAGGTCTCTTCTTCAATGTTTTGGTCTGGACGCAGCTCATACATTACGCGTCCCCGATTTTGCATCAACTTGTTCGCTTCGCCGAATCCATTACCGTTGTCATCGCTTGCCAAAATAGTATTTTCTCTCCATATCTCGCCGCGCTTGTCGCGTATAAAACGTTCATTTGTCGCATATATTTTGCGCGCTTTCAAACTTCCGTCCATGCCATAAATGGCACCTTTAAAAAAGGGGGGGTCAACACAAAGACGTATCAAAACTGACTTCGAATGGGTATTCCGAAATCTCAAATCGAGGTAGTTGTAAAACACCGTGGCACCCAAGCCAAAAGGTACGCATCTGTCATCATCTGGAAACAGATCCACGCTGTGGTGGTGGCGTTCTACTATTTCAAAATTTAGCCTCATGGCCAGCCAGTATAGCATGTTCGCCACTTGGCATAAACCGCCACCAATTGAAGCAGTAGGTTTCCCATCATGAATTTCATAGCCAAGCAAATATCCCTTAGCTGGACAGGGAGCGCCCAAGGTTTTAAAAAATGAAAATAATTCACCGGATTGAATAGTCAAACAATCGAACGCTACGGTTGCAATCCTAAGATTTGTAACTTTGTTTTGCTGAAGTGTGAGGTCAGACATTTCCGAATTTCTTATTAATTTAGATTTGTGCTCAACAAGTAAAATTGGGAATTCAGCCGCGTCGAAACATTTTTTGGCGGCGAATTTTTTCGCTGGAAAGCAGTCTTCAACCTGTCGTTTAATTCTATGAGCTAAGGCCCGTAAGGCAAACGGTAATAATTTCTTCATAGGCGACGTAAAATGAAGTGTGACACAGCTGCTTCTAAATCTGATTGTGAAATATTTTTGAATTTGCCATAAAACGATTTGGGGTCGACTCCATTTGCGTCATTCCGATGATGGCTGTGTATATTAGCGACGACTTCAAATCCTGTCTTGTTGAATATCGGACCGTAGTCCGATCCCAACAGCCGATTGCGAAATCGTTGTCGACCTTTACTTTGCCGCTCCCATGTGCAATCGTCGAGAGTCAAATGATAGAAAACGTGCCGCTTTGGATCAAAATATGATAGATGATCACGGTGATCCACGATGTGAGACCCAAAGCCGCCTTGCCGAATGATCCTATTAAATTGGTTTGAGACACGATTAAGGACAATAGGTGACAAATGTTCAAGCCGTCCCATGGAAAGTAACAAGTCGATTGATGAATCTTCCACCGATTGTAGTGTGAGCTTTCGGTCAATTAAATAGTGGATTTGAAAATCCTCTGTGAGTTGTTCCACAGTCTTGCAGACCTTAAGCTTCGATAATTTATAGGTATCAAGTGCAGTATTACAAGTTCGCATCAAATGGGGCAATACACTTAACGATTCTCTGATAGCTGTCTGCAGGTACCGGCTAGATGTGCGACGTCGATCTTCTATTACTACAACAGATTGGTCGGTTATGAAATTGGACAGAATAGCTGGAGCGAGCGACCAGCCCGGCTGGAATAGTAATATCCTTTTTCCCACAAATGACACTTTCCCGTGCCTCTTGAGGAGAATCACATGCTCCCGAAACCATCGACACCACTTGCGACTCATGCCAGTTTGTGTCCCTAAGATTTTGGCTGTTAAGTCTTCATAAAGATCCTGTCCGGCCTCCGTCAACATGAATGGATACATCCATGCCCTTTTAAGCTTACTCCTCAACATAAATCCAATTCTTTTTAACGTCAGTGACCTCCCGTAAAACCGGAGGCTTGATGAAGGCAGAGCAATTCAACGCCGCATAGCCCTTCGGGCGAACATTCGAGCGTTCCATTTCAAACGGATATCGCAACCTCATTTCCAGTGTGCCTTGGTGAGTAAATCATCAATTAAACACTCTATTGCCCACAGCTTCGACGGGCCTGCTTGAGCGTAGTCGCTTAACACCTTCCGCTGCCCACTCATCACAACCATCGTGAAAGCTGTCGAACTGTCTGTGACCCCACGATCATAGGTGTCAGAAAGCTGCATAAACCCAGCATCTTTGATAAACTGAGCAAGGCAGTCAAACTCGCCTGCGGGGACGGTGCCTGTGAACTCGCCCTGACGCTGAGCATACTTCTCGCCCTTATAACGGAAGGTGCCGTCGCTCTTGACGATAAACGTATAAGCCGGGCAACTACCAAAACATCTAGTGCGCTCAATTCCAATTTCGGTGATCCCGTGATTTGTAGATGTGATGGAATCAGTCTGGCGCGATTGCATTCTTGCTTTCGCCCATTCATCACGATTGGCGTGTACTTTCTGGAAATAGATGTCGGAAAGCTCCCCAGCCAAGGCACAGCTACATGCCGTCATGAGCACAGCAATGGTCAGATTCTTCATACGCATAATAAAGGTTGCGTCTGCCGGCCAACGTCAAGAGCTCAGGCACGCGGGACCAAAGGGCGTGAACCGCGAAGCGGAACTGAGACCGCCATCCCGCGTTGCCTGCAGCGATTGGTCAGGCCATGTGGTCACAAAACACCTCTCAAATGCCAAATCCAACAAGATAATAAGTATGAAACGAAAAATAGCGGCAAATAGCCGAACCGAATCACTTCAATGTCGAATCGGCTTGGCGTCTGGGGGTGTCTCCAAATCAAAACAATCGTACCGCCCCAAAAGGCAACCAGGGCAATACCACAAATCTGCGCGAGCCCACCGCCATCGAGAATCATCAAAGCCAAAAATCCCAGAACTAGCTGGAGCGCGACAGCTTCGAAAATCGGACTGTCATATTTTTGCGAGATTGGTAACGGTCTCATAGTAATGTGGCCATATCAACGTCCAGAGTTCAGCCACAGCCACCGGAGTTGGAAATGAGCGCAAGGATGATGTCCGAGTTTCCATAATCGGTCAACTGGTGGGCGCGGTGGCTGTTGACTGCTGCAGCGATTGGTTGGCTGAGAAGAGCTGCCTCACCGACTCTCGCATCAGCACGATGATAGTGAACACACCAAGGACTGTGCCAAACGGCATAAACAAACACTCCACAGCCGCCATAACAAGGCAGAACATATAGTGTTTACGCTTCTTGAGAAAGCGACCTGTCGTGAATACGAAGCTCGCGAAAACCCAACCGACAATGATGAACGCAGAAGCAAAGACGACGAAAAACCATCCAAAAAGTGCAGGCGAAGCGTCTCCCTTGCCCCCAAACTTGCCAGGAGCCACGATCATTATGATCCCGAAAACGAGGTGGATAATCGGAAACAGGGCGAAAAGCCCCGCCAATCCAGCTACGACGTAATGAAACACCGAGAGCAACCTAAGATGGTCTTCGTCTTGGGACATACGTTTGAACAGCTTATGATCCTTAACCAATCACTCTTCAGCCGGCTTTTCAACCTGAATCTACAGTTGGCATGCTTCCATCCCGCACCTTATTTTGCAGCTGGACGGGCAACGCTTGCAAAGGTGGCGTGGCGGTCACATGTGCAGGGAGATCAGACTGGGAAATAGCCAGCGGGGGCAGATCGATCCAAAATACACTATCAGCAAACGTAAACGACTGCGTCATGGTAAGGCCGGAGCAGCATGGTCACGATGCAACGGCATGAACGCACCGCAGATTGAGTTCCCATCCAGCGCCACAACCAGTGTCTCTGCCTCAAAATCCACACCCCCGGTACGCAGCAGCCGGAATAGTGTTGCACGGGCCTGCTTCCGGCTGCGGAATGGTGGATGCGTACCCTGTTCCAGCCAAAAGGTCGTCAACGAGAAGTCCGCGTTAATTCCAACGCGAATGCTAACGAAACCAGCCTCAACAAAACAGCCATGAACCCTCCTGTGAAATGGCGCGCTGCCGGGCAAAAAGCCAATCCACTCCGGTTTGGGAGGCTTGGATTTACCGGGTGCTTTGAGTCGAATCATTACGGACCTTTGCTCGTCTGACCGGCACCCCACTTTTGCCATTTTTCGTCCAGTTTTGGCATTGTCCCTTGTTCGGATAGCAGCGGACTGTCGTTTATGATATCACTTTCCTCCGGCATCCCGAATATTTTGTTGATGAACATTTTCCGCGTCCGTTTCATTTGTGTATACGCCTCGCTGGTCAGATCGTTGCCGAACAGGGCGTACAATTCGTCCAGTCTCGCCTGCGTGGCCCATTCCGGCGACGGTTCACCGCGCTGGATTGCTATTTCTTCCCCCTCCCGCTCGTAATCACGGCCGAAGGGATCGGCGTAAATTCCTGTTGGCTTTTGCCTGATCGGGGACGTTGAATCGAACCGGGCCAGTTCAGCCTTGGCAGTTGTGATCTCAGCTTCGAGGGCTTGGTGCTTGACCAGTTTTACAGTACCAATACTTGGGAATTCACTACCAATACGTTTCAAGCCTTTGACGTGCAGTTGGCGGAAGGACTGAACACCTTCACCCTTCACGCCACGGATTTGGCAGGCAATTCGACGACGACCAATTTCAGTTTCACGCTGGATTATTCCAGCAGAACCAATCCACCGCCGGTGCAAATCATTTGGCCGCAGAATGGCACCCAGATCAGCGGGACGAGTTTCACTTTGCGTGGATGGGTGGACGACCCAGCAGCAAAGGTGATGTCACAACTGGTTTTGAGCAATGGCCCCAGCCTCAATAGGTATCCCCTTACGTATACTGGTGAGATTGGTCGTGATGGGAACTTCTGGCTGGAAAATCTGCCGTTGCAACCCGGCACCAATACTTTTACCGTCACAGTTACGGATGCGGCTGGCAACGTTACCGTAACCAATCTCAGCGTGGTTCAAAGCGCCTTGGTTTTGACGATAAATCCCGTGATCCCTGATTCCCAACTGTGGCAGCCAACGGTTAATTTAACCGGAAAAATATCTGATCCAGCCTATGCTGTGTGGGTCAATGGGGTAAAAGGCAAGAACAACGGTGATGGCACTTGGTCGGCGGCTAATGTGCCGGTGAATCATGGTGGCACAGCTAGCTTTGATGCTACGGCTTATGCGCCGAATGAAAAGCAGCCTGACGGTTCGTTTGGGAAATAGGATGACATCCCGGAGCCAGCACCGCCTGGGCCGTTTCGGTTTGGCCTTCGCGGCCGACATCTTCATTTCAGAGTTGTCGTTTGCTTCGTCCTACCGAGTGTGACGCCTGCTTGACCTAATCGGCGATTCAGGCTTAACTTCGGGAACTATGATTCACTTATCTGCCAGTCAGTTGCGCCGTGCGGCCAACATCAAAGATAAAATTGCATCACTGCAAAAGGAACTTTCCCGGCTGCTGGGCAACTCCGATGGTACTATGGCTCCCCGTAAGCGTCGGAAAATGAGTGCCGCAGGAAGGAAAAAAATCGCTGCTGCACAAAAGGCACGGTGGGCGAATGCTAAAGGCCGAAAGTCAGCCGCGAAGCCGATGAAGAAAGCCAGACGCAAAATGAGCGCAGCGGGCCGGGCGAAAATTGCTGCGGCAGCCAGGGCACGTTGGGCGAAAGTCGAAGCCGCCGGGAAGAATTCTCTTTGAGTGGCCGATCTGCACGTCCGGAGCTTTCAGAAGATTGAGACTGACGAAATCAATCTATTGCTGACAACGATTTTACAATTGAAACGAGCATTGAAATGCCGATGGACAAAATTGCAGGACTGATCCAAACACTATGATGCTCCGTTTCCTGGCTGAAGGTCTGAAAGCTCATTCTGTGTGATCTGCAAGAACTCGTAATCCGGATGCTTCTCCTCAAGCATTTCCGGTCCAATGCATCCAGATCATGACCATGGCTGCCGTATCCAGCTTGCAGTAATTTAGCAGGAGGTTCTTTTTTGCCTCTCGGAAAGACGCGGGTTGCGACGTTGACATACTCTGAGTCCGTGTGCGCGAGAAGCCATTCGGGCAGGCCCAAACGCTGGATGACTAAGGCGTCCGTACGTGCGTGCGGTTCCTCTCCTTGTAGCGCAACGGTCTGCAGCCCGAGCGAGAGCGCATCAATAGTACTGTGCAGACCGCCGAACGGGAATGATGTGCTTCATGAGGAGAAATTCTTCCTTTCGTTTTGATGTTCCTCTGGAATAATCTAGCTGGCTCGTGTATTCGATACTTAACATTTCCGATCTTGACAGGTCTCCGGACGAACCGGCGAACAACGATTGCCCCCGCGACGGCCGCAAGGCATTGCTTGAACCCGGTAGTACGTATCGCTCGCCTAGGAACGAGCGCGCGCTATACAATATCCATGATTTCTCGCAGTATCGGCAACGGCTCTCGGCATTTTTGGATTTCACGAAACGGCTCTACGCTGGCGTACTGCTGCTGCGGCCGATCGACTGCAACCGGGGTCACCAGCTGTTCAAACTCAATAGTCGCCGGATCGTTTTAGCGGCGTTCGATTCGACATGCAATAATGACTGTTTCGGATTGTCCGGCGCGATTCGCAGTGGCGCCCTCACGTGTTGCACACTTGGACCTCCGCGACGCGGAGTATGCATATGATCTTCGGATTGCCGTGTGGCATCACAGCGTCCGAGGGCCGCCCCTGCGGAAAATTATATAAACGTCGCGCAAGCGCACGAAATGATCGGATTGCGTTTTCAGATCGATTTACACTGCGACCAGCAAGTTGCCGCCGTGGCTACGCATAAAATTAACTTTAGCGAACGCCGGTCGATGGCTGTTGTAGCGATTATAACTGTCTAAACAATATCTAACCATCAAACAAATCTCATAATATGCGGTTTTTGAAAGACCTACGCGTTTATACAGACTACAATTATTTTGCCAAGCATTTTGAATACCCTGAACCGCTAAATAATTCTAGTTTAATTTATCATTGTTATTGGAATGGATTAGTTAACGAGCACCATTCGATTAGTTTAAAATCTTTATTAATTTCACAATCCTTCCCTTTCGAAGTATGGATTTGGATGCCGGCAGAGGATCTCGTGAAGAATCGCGCCTTTATTCATGAGTTCAACCGGATCCAAGGCGTCACATTTCGCGCCTATGACATCATAAGTGAAATTGAAGGTACAAAATTTGAACAATATGCAAAAATATTTCACGATGGACATCACCAAAGTCCAGCGACTCAATCCGATGGACTAAGGATGCTCGTCCTCGCAAAGTATGGTGGTATATATTTCGATTTGGACGTATTATTTCTTAAAGATCTGCGCGCCTTATGCAGTTCTGAATTCTGTTATCAATGGTCCAATCGCCCATACGCAAATACCGCTATAATGCACGCATTACGCGGTGGGCCAAACATAGAGTTTCTTCTTAAAAGAGGCGCAGAGATCGGGAGTTTTGATCCCAGGAGACTGTTTGAATTTAGTCAATTAAAGGACGCGTTGGACAACTGGGTAATATTCCCCTCCTTTTTGTTTGATCCTGTTTGGATTTGTCACGATTCAAAGATTAAGCAAAATAATTACTGCAATAGAATTGATGATTTTTTTGAAAACGAGGCCCCGATAGAACTGTCTTCGTTTTTTCCACACGCTTATACATATCATTGGCATAATCGTTGGGACCGGCTAATTCGGCCAAAATCTATTATTGGACAATTGTCAGCTGAAATTAGCGATAAATTTCGAGAAGTGTTTCAAATTCATATTTGATTAGAGATGTAAAATAAACAACTTGGCCTTGTGCTTCAAATATCTGAAATGATTAAAGTTTGGAATTCATGCACCGCCAAGGTGCATTCAAACGTGATCGAATCCACCTCTTTCTTTGCTTTTCGGGCTGGCGTACTGCCGGCAGGGCAATCGCAAACAACGTTCACGAATTCCAGCCGTTTCCGGGCTGTGGTCTGGAGCTTTTCCAGGTTCTGCGCCAGAAATTTAAATTGCAACCGGGAGGTTTTTCAGCAAGAAGTTCTTCCGTTATCCACAAACGGAACTTGCCTGCGCCATCTGTTTAACTCTAAAATAATACTATACATAATGAAAAAGTGTTGAGTGCTAGTGTGAATCCAAATTTAGTTCGCACCATACTATGAACGCTGCAAACCGAGTTCAGGGCGAGCACAAACAATACGACAGAAACCACAAAGGCAGTGTCTTGGAACTGTGGCTCTCGAGCAAAAAGTCGGCGCATCAAATTGAGGTAAAGTCTGTATTCCAGATGCCATTTTTCAATGAAATTTTTTTAAAATTTCATTACGATATCAAATTGAGCGGCTCGGATGTTCATATTTGGCTTTTCTCATTGGATATGAAATCGGATTTATTGAATACATCCTTGTTAACCCTATCAGCCGACGAACAAGATCGAGCAAAGAAATTTAAGTTCGATATTGACCGTGATCGTTATGTTACGGGAAGGTTTTTTTTACGCCAATGTCTTAGCAGATATCTACAGATCCCATCTAATGTATTAAGATTTAATTATGGCCCGACTGGGAAACCGGCACTGAAGAAGGAGTTTAATGAAGACGGTATTGAATTTAATCTGGCTCATAGTGATAATTTAGCGCTTTTAGCTATTACAAAGGCTGGTGTAATCGGTGCCGATATTGAGCTATTACGCCCAATTCCTAACATGGTTGAACTTATCAAAGAATTCTCTTCATTCGAAGAATTTAAAATATTTCAAACACTGCCAACTGAATATAGAGTTGATGCGTTTTTCCGTCTCTGGACGCGTAAGGAAGCTTTTCTAAAGGCGACAGGAGACGGGATTGGTCATCTACTTAGGAAAATTAGCATGTCGTTCAGCCAAAATGAACAAATCGATATTATTAAGATTGACGGATGTATCAGCGACACCAAAATGTGGCGTTTACACGACTTATCAATAACTGGATATTTCGGTGCCGCGATAGCAGTTAAATCCTTAAAGCCGATTAATGTCTTTCTCTATCGTTCAAATATCGAACAACTAACTTGTTGAGGAATGGTTACGGACAAATAATGTTTTTTTTAATTTATTCGCAGTTAAAATGGTTGAAAGAAATTACAATAACCAAGGATGTTTGATACAATTGCGCTCACTAACTTTAATTCCCCACAGTGGTATGTGTAATCGCCTTTTAGCAATCGCGTCCGCCCGACGACTTTGTAAACAAACAGGAGCTAATTGTTCTGTCGTCTGGGATTGGGGAGAATTTGCAAGTTTGTTTTTACATCCACCGGACATCACAATAGTTAAATCCGCATCTGAAGCCGAAAAGACAATTCGCCACCAACCATTTCATATCAACCCAACTAGATCGATTGATGTGACGGTTAAGTCATTAAACGTATATTCCGGCTACATTTTTTGGGGAAACTACGAACCGGCAATTACCATTGCCGATGTTTTGCCATTTATTCCTCGATTAAATCAGCAATTGCAGGCAGTTGTTAATAAATTTAGTTCTACCCATTTAAAAAATTCAATCGGGTTTCATTTGCGACGAACAGATCAGAGTTTATCTGTTAAGTATTCGCCTGATATTTTATTTTTCCAAAGAGCCCGCAAACTGATAGCGGATGGTAAAAATATATTTCTAGCCACAGACAATTTGAAAACAGAGACTAAGATGAAAAAGCTATTTGGAGATAAAGTCATTACTTATCAGAAACGAACCAATCTTGAGCGACGTTGGCCTAGGAGATATTTTGATCAAATAGCGGCTGAAGATGACCTCATTGATCTTTTTTTGTTAACAAAAACAGAATTTGTGTTGGGAAGTTATTTTTCTTCCTATTCGTCCCTTGCAATGGCTTTAAATGATTCGCCACATTGTTCGATTTTGAGGATCCCAAAACTATCAAGATTTAAAACTTTTCTAACACTAGGCCTATTATATTATAATGAGTATTGGGCTCAATTTAGGAAACGGCTATCCTATACCACAAAAAACTGAGCCTTATTTGCGAATCAGAAAGTTGCAATTAATTTTAATGCGGTCGACTTGCCGGCGGCTGCCAGTTGAAGTGCCAACAGAGTTGCCAAAGATTTTCCAATTTAATCATCTCGGTGTGGCCATCGACAAATCCAATGTTTAACGCGCCAGGTAACGGTTGGCTCGTATCAACATTTCTTGGCGCGCTAGCGGGGTTGCCAGCGCCATGGCGCATAATTGTGCAGCGCGGCATTCCAGTGGACATTCCTGAAACTAACTGCCCAGCACCAGCATAAAGATCACTCGAAGGCGGGTCCGTTTCCAACGGCCAACAATTCACCCACATTGCATCACAGTAAACGGGTGTTTCCGTCGCCCGTTCAATCGGTGAAGATTTGTTAAAAATAAATTCTGGGTGCCCCGCCGCGCCAAGGACTGCGTTGCCACTATAAAGCCATCCGTTCGCCGCGTAACTGCCGATCGTAACGTTTGTATTAGCCGAGTTAGAACCAACCCAAATCCATGCGGTATCTGCTGTACCAGATGTATTTACAGGAAAAACTGGATCTGGACTGTGAGTTAAAGGACAAATAAGCAATTCAGCAGAAATATTGTAATTCTTTAGTCCGTTCAAACCGGGATATGGATGCTCAAGTCCGAGTTCGTTACCAAGTATGTGCCCAGCGAACGTCAACTGCCGGACGTTGCTTATGCATTTAATCTGTTGCGCCCTTCGTTTCGCTGCTGCTAATGCCGGCAACAAGATCGCTGCGAGAATTCCAATAACAGCAATGACTACAAGCAATTCAATCAATGTAAATCCTAATCTTGACTTAATTTTGAAGATTGTCATAGAATATATCCAATGTTCTAGCCCAACTGTGTTTCAAAGTCCATAGAAAATATTGGCCCACCCGTAACCACGGTAATAAAGCTTCAAGAACCCCCGAGTGTATTGTGTAGGCTTTGCTCGTTGTATTTTGAGCCGACGCTCCAGTTTTATCGAACATCTTCCAGCGTAAAGAAGATCTCGCTGTTCAAACATTCGTCCGCAGCTTCCTGTTGAAGCATCTCGATGTATCCATTTTTAACCGGCTTGCCAGTCGGATAAAATCCAATTTCACTCCCTGCTTGTAGGCCCATTGCATCCAAGGTCTTGCCGCAAAACTTCGCCCCGTCGTCCACGATAATGGACAGCCCGTGAAACAGCGCCAATCGTTTCAGACAATCCACTATCTAATGATATGCTGGAAATAAATACGCCCATGTTCGTCTGATGTGAATTAAGATTCGTTCAGCTTTGAACGGCGAGACTGTCGTTTTCGTCGCGTGTAAATTATCCATTTTCGGCATAGTGTAAAGAGGAAGTGACGGATCGGTAGCGGGAGATTTAAAAGTATTCTGGCAACCATTGGAGAGACTTCGTCATTGTGGATGGTAATATCAAAACGTCGGTCCTCCAGTTTATATCGGTATTTGTCTTGGAATTGATACGCCAACACCGAAAGGACGGCCTGATCTTGGCGGTGGTTTGAACGATTAGATCCACATGGGGCTATGCAAGCGATGTCCAGCGCGCATTGCTTCCAGCGTTCCACGAGCTCGGCGATGCCGGGCCGCGCGGGAGCGAGCCCAACTATCGCACCGTTGCGATTGGCTTTGGAGAGCAGCGTCGTTGGAGCATTTAAATAAGCCAACGTTCCTGGATGGGTCCATTGTCTAATAGTTCCAGTACTCGTAGGTGAATAAAAACCTTCGTTAGCTAAAATGTGGCGGATGCGGTCTACCCGGTTCTGAATGAGGTTTCCTGCGTCCAGCCATAAAACCGGGACGTTCATTCGATTCATGACATCCGAAATGATAACCGGTTTCCATGCATATTGCCCACTTTCAATCTGAATATTGAAGTAAGGCGGATATTTTTCATACTCGAACTGAATCAGATCGTATTTTCCTTTTTTAAGTGTTTCGCGCTCGTTTATATTCAGGCCAAGATCATAAACGATCGTTGGAGTATTTGGCTCGAACTTGGAAATGCTATAAAGCAGGTTTCTAAGAGCTCGAAAATGGTTGCTGCTGGCTCCTGTAACAATCACTAATTCCATCATGTTGGAATGCAACAATCTATTGAATTTTGGCCTTAACGGCCCGTTTGGTAGTTAGTTTTCAACTCTTTCAAAGATAATCGGTTCCACTGGTTTTTTTATCCCAGACTGGAAGGTGCCAGTTAGTTGCCCATTTATGAGTCTCCCATTAAATGTGCCAGCCCGATGGTAAGCCCACTCCAGATGCAAATTGGTCACACTGTATACTAAGGACGATTGCTCCATTCCGTCGCGCCAGCCTGGTGGAACCAAAGTACAGGAAAGTTGGCCTTCCGACAATCGTGCGATATTTAAGCTCCACTCCGAGTTATCCAATTTGGCTCTCCAATGACCGGTTAAATCATTATTGTTCTTATAAGAATAGTCTTTTTGAGCTTCCTTTGCGTCTTCTTCTTTTTGGTCAGTCAATTCTACGGTCATTGGGTATGATTGGCGTTCCTCAATGTAGGTGATGATTCCTTTTATCTCAGTTTTGTTTTCATTGATTTCCCCCTCGAAAACAGTCCAGTCTTTACCAATTTTTATTTTGACATTGGGAGGATTATAACTGACACCTGAAGCCATAATAAAATTGTTATTGTACCAGAGGTTTCTATATTGTGCTCGATACTCTCCCGGCGATGGTTCGGTAATTTTTAAAACGACCGGCCATAAGCCATTGCCCAGAAATTTTCTGGTCCCTTTCCAATAACCTTGCAAATCGGAACCGGATCGGGGCGTATAGTCGCTAGGCCCGTCTTTATATTCCACAACAATCATGTCGATCGAACGTTGGCCAGGACTCAACCCGAACCCTAAATCGCTTAGAGCTCCCTTGATTGCCTCAAATCGATCATTACCGTTCAGCTTTTTGTCCCAGCGAAGGTCAAAATTATATGTTCCTGGCAAACCCGTTTCGTCGACAATTGGCAGATTAATATAATAGCCGCCCAATGCGTTTGCAAACTCCGACATCGTAGAATGAATTACCGCAATGTGTCCGGCACTTGCAAGAACCTGTGGTTTTTCATCGGTATGACTAACCATAAGATCAGCCGATTGCAAATTACTAGCAGTCAATACAAGAACGTTGGTGGAAAGTGTTTCTGTATGCGCGATCAATCCAAATTGCTTTCTTATCGCATCTTGAAGTGTTTCTCGCGGATGTGGCACCGTGATTAGGTAGTCATATTGGCCGGTGGGAAGATCGGGAGGGAAAATCATGTGCTCAGGACTTGCTTTATAGGCAACTGCTAGAACCCAATCCATTGGACGATTTCGTCCAAGGAGCCGACCATCCTTTTCATTGACGAATGATCCTTGATCATCGTATTGGGAATGCGCGATTGACACACCAAGATTCGTAACCGTGTCGGCCAAAGTTACGAAATAATGAGTATGACGCAAAATGGCCATTACTGGCGCTCGCTTCAGGTAACGGTCGCTTGCATAATGTTTAAATACATTTTCGGTGGATACCGGGCCAAACTGTTTGACGAAAATGGCTATTCCCAATGATGTTAGGATGCCGACAACAGCAATTTTTGCGTTTATCGATTTCATATTCTTAAATCCTATGCAGAGCGATAACAGCTGCTCGTTACTCCGTGTTTTTCACTTAAAATTGCTGATTTTCGAATCTATTTCAATTAAAATTTTAAGCATTTTTCATGATTGATTTGGAATTTGGAAAAGCGATTTAATCCCCATGGCGCAACTTAACTTTTTTGTGTCACCTGATGTGTTAGCCTGGGCCTATAGAAAGGACCAGACTATAAAATGTAAAGGAGAAACAAAGCCTCCAATCCATAGGGTGTGCTGCAATCAAAATAAAGTACTGACATTCATTATTGCATCTGGACAAACCATTATACCTAGCGTAAACTACCCCCGTTTTATACCAACGGTCGTTAAATTGCAATAGACGTATATGTTGATATTATGCCATCTGAAACTATCGATATCTGGTACATGACAGATCAGACGCTATGCAATTTCGATTGCCCTTATTGTGTTACGCAACCGATTCGACGCAGTGTTCCAAAAAAAATGTGGGGATCAGAAGACGGTGAAGATCGTTTTAAACGAATTCTTCGTTGGTTAGCAAATACGCCATGGAATCTGCGCATTCGCCTTCAAACACTTGGAGAACCATTTGTCAGTTCCGGCTTCCTTTCGGGAGCAGCATGGTTAAGCCAGCAACCGAATGTACAATTTGTCGAAATGGTCACCAATGGCTCATTTCGGGACGAACAATTTCATCATTTTGCGACAACGGCAGAAATCCGCCGGATTACTTTATGGATGACCTATCATCCAACGGAAATCACTGCGGAACATCTTCTCTCACGGGCAATGCTTGCAAAATCACTCGGTGCATTTGTAATTGTGCATTGCTTGATATTCCCCGACACCGAAGAGAAAATTGATTTTCTAATTAACCTATGTAGGAAAAACGACATTCCCACTGATGTAACAGCCGGCCACAATTATAATGGAGCTTATGGTTCAGCTGGCCTTATTCCCATTCTGAACGCCAACCCCAAGGCGTTGTTGCGCTACCGGAATAAAGCAGTATTAAAGGCCATGCTGACAGCGCATAACGATGTGTTGGGATTGCCTTGTACTGCTGGCCATGACTATTTGTTTATTCGTGCGGACGGTGCTGTATACCCTTGCGGGGCCTATGCACTGTTGGACCACCAACAAATTGGAAATGTTCTTAATCCAGAGTTCAAGCCCGTAATTCAACCTGGTCGATACAGTCCGTGTACCAAATCGGGTGTTTGCTCATGCAAAGAAGACTATCTTCATCTCCAAATTGCAAAGTTCACACTTAAAATGGGACAAAGCCTTGGCTATTGTATTGGATCACTGTCACAAGAAGAATCAGCAAAATCGTGAAATTATAACTTTTGTCGAAATATTTTGAGAGACATACAAATTCAAATGATCTTTTAATGGTATAATATGAATACCGAAGCGTTTATTTTTAATTGGAAAAATCATGGCGACAAGGCAGCGATCCTAGAGCGCCGGCTTTCTTCTTTGGCCAAAGTAACAGTAGTTAATAGTGATGAAGGTGAAAAGGAACGATTTCCTAAGTGGATTCATCTGGACAATAACGCTTACTTTGCTGCTCAATGGAATACAACCGTTCAACGGTTTAAAGGTGATCTATTATTTCATATTCAGGCGGATGCAACACTGGATGATTTTAAACCATTATTTCGTCGTGCGCTGCAATACTTTGCAAAGCACAACGTAGGAATATATGAACCAAATATCGATTATACGGGCATCCCCTATACAACAGACAAACTTCAACTGTTAGCTGATCAAGTGTATGAGGTTCCCATGACGGATACCACTTGTTGGTTTATCGACGGGAATATCATGCGACGTTATCCCCTAATTGATCTTAATGTAAATAAATATGGTTGGGGTGTCGCAGCGGTCACTGCAGCATTATGTTGCGATCAAAACAAATTTTGCGTTAGAGATTATTCATTCACGGTTTTACACCCTCGTCACCATGGCTACTCGTTAAAGGACGCCTCGATTCAGCGAGAAGCATATGTCAAGAGTCTAGATCCCCAACTTAGTTTAAAAACATATAATATTTATCAGCGCGCCAAAGAGTTACGGGCCACAATCAATTGAACAAACTTTTATCTATGGCTTCGATCAGACACGCGGTATTTAACCGCATTCCCCGATCGAATCCGGGGCAAACTGGCTGCACGGCGGTACTGACAACATATTTTAATCCCTGCAAATTCAAATCACGTTCGAACAACTACAATATCTTTCGTGATCAGATCGGTCCAGATCTTTTTACAATCGAACTTGCATTTGAACCAGAAACATTTGAATTAGAGGAAAGGCCGAATGTTTTAAGAATTCTGGGTGGTCGACACAATATTATGTGGCAAAAGGAGCGTTTGCTGAACTTGCTTTTAGCGAGAATACCCACTTGGTATACAAACATCGCATGGGTCGATTGCGATATTATTTTTAATGACTCCCGTTGGCGTCAAAATCTGAATACAGTATTGGATCAGTATGTTATGGTTCAATTATTTGATACAGTTGCCTACTTGGGGCCGAATGGTGAGCCGCAATATATATTTCCGGGTATTGTCAGATTCCTTGAAGACCGTCACATCAGGAATGAAACTGATTTTCTGAAACACACCGCTGGCGATGCAAGCCCAGCCAACGGAAAATGCACAGGTATAGCCTGGGCAGCTCGACGCGAAATTTTTGATCAAGTCGGATTTTTGGACTGCAGCATCATTGGCGGCGGCGACCTACGAATGGTGCTAAGCGGATTTGGCGCATGGAATTTGCTCAAGCGACATATTCAGGAAGGCGAACCTATGTTTAAAGCAACACGGCAGTGGGGACAAACGTTTTATGCCCTAGCACAAGGTTCAATGAGTTATGTTCCAGGAACTGTTAAACATTTATTCCATGGCGAAATACGGGATAGAAGGTATTCCGCTCGGACTGAAATACTCAAGCGGTATGGCTTTGACCCTTTTAAAGATATCACTTTATCACGAAATGGATTATGGGAATGGAAAGACTCAAAATCGCCAATAGTTAACGAAATTATCTCGTATTTTCAGTCAAGAAAGGAAGACGGTTAGCTGCAAAAAGCGTAAGCGATGAAGGAGGGTCCCCTGTCGGGCGCCAGTCTGGCGTGGTAAAGACGGTACTTATGAAATATCCAATGGTTCCCCGCGTCGCTGATTGCGGCGCACCCGAACCGAGCAGCGTTGAACTGCTGGCTGCGTTTGATCGGAGCGGGTTGCCCGCTGCTGCCTTTGCCCGGCAACAGGGCCTCAACTACACCACCTTTGCGGCTGGCGCCACCGCCGGGCCTTCATCCGGCTTCGTGCAGGTCGAACTGCCGAGCCCGGCGACACCTGCCGAATTGATGATTGAACTCTCCGCGCACGCCCGGGTGCACATCAGCTGCGCCAGCCAGATCCAACTGGTGGCGCGGCTGCTCCAAGCTCTCAACACCATGACCTCATGCTGAGTTTCATTATAGCGGATATCAATTGCGTTTTGGTTGCCCACCACATATTAGGCGGACCAATTCCCAAAGGCGACGGCAAACAACATAGAGAATCAGGGAAACAACATTTGCCTTGGTGTGTATTCCTTTGATTTTTGACGTGCTGCGTACTTGCAGCAATCTGCCGTACGCGATACCAAGAATCCATAGAAATGACCGCTTGATCCGTCGATTGTTACGTGCATACCAACCACCAAAAATCCGTGTTTCTTTTTTTGCGATCTCAGCAAAAGTGTGTCGTGCCGGATGACGTACTACAGCGTCCGTACAATATAATATTTTAAAACCGGCCTTCGAGGCTCTCGTTCCCCACTCATGATCCCCTCCGGATTTCAGATCTGGATTAAACAATCCGACCTTGTCGAAAACATTTCTGTAGGTAAACAAGTTTGCGGTCACAGCCCACTGATGTTTTTCCACATACATTTTTTGCGGAAAGCCAAACATCTTCTCATAATTCTCCGCAGTTGTTAGTTTTAATGGATTTTTAAAAAAGAATTCTATTTTGCCTCCAATCAACCCGATGTCTTGATTTTCAATCAGAGTGTCTATTCCGTGCTCGAGCCATCCTAGCACTGGAATGCAATCGGAGTCAGTAAACGCCAGGATTTTCCCTTGCGCGACCAAAACACCCCTGTTCCGGGCGATATAAGATCCAGGGACTGGCTCGCGAAATAGCCGCACGAATGGGAAAGCATTAATCGTTTTGCGCAGATCTTCTTTGGACCCATTGTCAATGACAATAATTTCGACCAAATCTGCCGGATATGTTTGTCGCACCAACGCCTCGAGGCAAAGTTTCAGACGGAAAGTATCATTATAAACGGGAATGATTACGGATACCATAGGTCGTGCAAACTCGATACTCTCGAGTGTTTTTGGTCGGGGATGTAATACCTCGCCCGGTAGGGCATCCGTCCGATTTTCATAATCGTAGTTTCTTATATCACTAATGTGCAAATGGTAGACTTTAATGGAAAGTGACGGGTTGCAAACACGATATCCGGCTTTCCGCGCTTCCAATGCCAACCGTCCATCACATCGTGGTACCCCCATCAAAAAAGAACAGTCAAATAATCGCTCTTTTGGCTTCCCTCGAAAAATCCAGACATCCTGAGAAGAAGGATTGCCAAAGAAATCCGATGTCCCATCCGCGTGAACCGTGTATCGCGTCAAGGAATAAAAATCGTCATTCTTAATTTTACTGACATGTTCGATTGTATCATCGAAGTAGATATCTGCATTTGCAATAACATTGACGTCAGTACACTCGGCTGTCTTATCGATCCATCTAAAAAAATCTGAAAAACTCGGCCTTGACGGCTGATCATAAACGGCTACGTTCTTGGCAAAATCCGGCAGATGAGTCTGCGGCTCTTTTAAGATATGAATCTGAAATCTCCCGCTCGCAATATTCTTCCGCAAACATAGGTCAATTTCTTTTTGACGTTCTGGCCGTTTGTCAGAATAGTAGTTTATGAACAGATTCATTGTTACAATGTCCTATTTTTGCTAATTTTTCCTTGATCTAAAACAACGATACGGTGAACACGACGGATCGTAGACAATCGATGAGCAGCAATCAAAGTTGTCCTGTTTTTAGTAAGATTTTCAATACCCTCAACGACCTGCTGTTCTGTCAAGGAATCCAGATCGCTGGATGGTTCGTCCAACAGAACTATTGGAGCGTCCTTTAAGATGGCCCGAGCTATACAAATGCGCTGACGCTCGCCCCCCGACAACGATGCGCCGTTCTCTGCAATTTTCGTGTCGTAACCATTTGGCAAACGGGCGATAAAATCGTGAGCATGCGCCGCACGAGCAGCCGCCTCAATTTTAGCCATTCCCGCTGTTGGCCGACCATAAGCAATATTATCGGCAATTGACATCGAAAATAGAAATGACTGCTGCATAACCAATGAAATATTTTGGCGGAGGCTTTTTAGCTGAATATCACGGAGATTGATGCCGTCGATCAATATATCTCCTTTCCACGGATCAAAAAATCGGAATAGCAAGTGAATCAATGTCGTTTTTCCCACTCCTGTCGGTCCAACCAGGGCAACAGTTTCGCCGGGAAAAACTTCCAAGGTGATTTCACGCAGCACAGTACGCTCTGCTTCGTATCCAAAGGCAACGTTTTCGAACTTCAAATGACCTTTCACCTTGCTTAACATCACGCCGTCTGGTTTTTCCTTGATATCCGTTTCAGTCTGAAGGATTGCCCATACGCGATCAGCGCTTCCGCTTAACCCCTGAATAGTCGACCCAGTACGCATCACTGATTGTAAAGGCCGATAAATTGACGTCAGATAGGAGAAGAAGACGAAGATTTCTCCGAGACCAACACTCCCGGCTGTAATCTCACGCGCTCCAAGTAACAAAATACTGATCGTTCCTACAGTAGCAACCAAGCCCAAAAGTAATTTCATTTGTATTTGGGCTCTGGTAAAAGATAGGATAGATATAATCAATTTTCGATTTTCCCTTGCGAAACAGCGATCATTGGCGGTTTCACGCTGGAATGCTTGAACTGCCGGCATAGCGGAAAATGTTCCCTCGACGAGAGCCGACAATGAACCATAAATCCTTCGCTGTTCTAAGCTACGATACCTTAACAAATGGGAATAATGGTATACTACAATTATCATTAACAGTCCTACCCCAGCTAATGGTAAAGTGAGCAAAAGACTGATTTGCAATAGAACGCCCAACATGGCCGTGAGGCTAATAGTCGCCCACATTACTGGCAAGAGGCCATCGCGGAAGATCATCGAAACACGATAGCAATCATTCACGATGCTTGAAAAGTTGTCACCGATTGATTTTTTTGCATGCGTGGCCAAAGACAATTCCTGGAGTTTGGCCAACACATCGCTGGCTAAATCGTAACTCATGCGCTGACAAATTGTAACGGTTGTATAATCATTGGCTAATTGGACAAGCCATTGGCATAAAAAAAATAAAAGCGTCACCGCAATACTCCAATCCACCAATCCAATTGGTGTCGTTGCGCCCGGAAGACAGGTTATGAATCTAGCCAACCCAGGTGACATCTCCCTTTTTCGTAAGGCATAGTCAACGGCAAAAGCCATCGGCCATGGACCAAGCAATGCGAGCAAGATCTGCAACAGCATGCTGAGAATTCTTATTCCAAATAACCATTGGTGATGCAATGCCTGCACAAATATCCAGCGCGTCAACTGCAACGCAGATAACATAGATTCAGAATACTTATTGGATATATTGGTCATAGGGCCTGAATAAGCTCTTGCGGACCAACTTGCGCACGATAGAACTTTGCGTAGTATCCTTTTGCATTAAGCAATTGTTCATGACCGCCTGTTTCAACTATTCGGCCGTTATGAATTACAACAATCAGGTCAGCATGGCGGACCGTAGAAAGTCGATGTGCTATAATGAATATCGTTCGTTGCTTGGCCTGATGACAAAGAGTTTCAACAATCCGACGCTCCGTCTCTGAATCCAACGCACTCGTAATCTCATCCAAAATCAGAATGGGTGAGTTTTTCAATAGTGCGCGGGCTATCGCCAGCCTCTGTCGCATACCGCCCGATAATTTTAAACCACGCTCGCCGATAAGTGTTTTATAGCCGGCTGGCAAACTTATGATGAAATTGTGCGCATCGGCTGAACGAGCCGCTGCTTCAATCTCTTGAAAGGAAGCATCAGGGCGACCAATAGCTATATTTTCTGCAATCGAAACTGGGAAAAGAAACGATTCCTGAAAAACGGTCGCGATGTTGGCGCGAAGAACTGGCAGTGGAATACCACGAATATCGTGACCATCGATCAAAATTCGCCCCTCCCATGGATTGTCAAATCGCGAAATGAGATTCAAAAGGCTCGTTTTGCCGACGCCGCTCCTGCCAACAATGCCGATCATCTGGCCAGGTGCGGCCTCAAGCGTAACATTTTTTAACACGGCCTTACCACATGAGTAGCCTGCTGTGACATTTTCGAATTTCACATGGCCGCATACCTTCCATACATCTGCTGTCTTCGTCTTTTTTGTCGAATCTGCGATATAATCCAATATCTCTATAACCCGTTCCATATTCGCCTTTAAAATCTGAAAAGTCGAAATAACTCCCACGAGAACTGTTGACTGCCTTTGCAAGTTCCTGAAGTAGGCTGCGAACACTATTGCACCACCTAGACTTAAGGCTCCGTTAAGCACCTCGTGCGCTAGTAACCATAATACCACACTCGCTGCTAACGTTGTGACCAAATTTGAGATGAAACGATTCGAATTTGTTACCCATATCAATAGCTGCTGAGACTTGATATGTGCATTTGCTATCTTGCGGAAACGAATTTTTTCCGTTTCCTCCTGTCCAAAAGATTGAATTAAAGGAATACCAGTCAAAGCCTGTTGCACGTAAGAAGATGCTTGACCTTCGATCTGGCGCTTCGTATTTGATACGATCTGAAACCGTTTTCTAAACAGTAAAGAGACAATCAGCGTGCCCACCACTCCTGCTAAGGCTATAAAAGTCAAAGACAGATTAAGATACGCCATAAGAATCAACATTATCGCCATAGTTAAAAACGCCTGCAATAAAGCGCACAATACGTCATTCAATAGCTGATAGACACAACGTGTGTCATTGAATACCCGAGTCATCAAATCCCCGATTTTCATATGCCGAAAATCTGATAAGAGATAACGTTGCAATCGTGCAAAGACTTCTTCCGCCAGATTAAAAATGACTCGGTTACCAGCTTTTGCCTGGAGCCATGAAAGTACTGCGCTTACGGCGTTATTTAAAATAAAAACAACTATGGTCCCGAGGATAACGACCGTCAGCAAAATGGACGGTGTTGGTTCAAGAAAAAATGAATGCAGGGCGACACGAACGGACGCAGGCACTGGGGTCGCACCGACGACATGGTCGGCAAAAAATTTTATAGGCCACGGTTGACAGGCGGTTGCCACAGCTCCCAACAGTGTCAAAGGAACAACCGCTATTAACAGCCATTTTTGCTGTCGCGCATAGCCGAGGAGCTGATAGTAATTGCGTATGTTCATTCAGCCACACTGCGTTTATATCAAGGACACATGCTCTAAAACCACGCCAGCCGCCGGGTGAACCAATCAACCTTTCGACGAAACCAATCAAAGCGCGTTGAAAACGATGTCAATCTTGGACCTTCCGGCTCGGGCAGATGAAGTACTCTCTGATAATACGTTCGAAACAACTCGTAGTTACGGGCTGAGAAGTGTATTAATGTCTCGTCGTAACGCCGCACCCGTCCTATCATGGAGTCACCGATGTACTCCCACTTTTCAATGTAATCTCTCAGCAGCAAAGCAATTAGATTTGCTTGTTCGCTCTTTCGGAATTTTCCTTTTTTGTTAAGATCGTGCCAATCCTTCAACAACGCTAACCCCCATTCATTAGTTGGAGCACCAACAATTCCGCTGCAAATTGCCTCATTCGCCCAACGTGTCTTTTCTTCTGATGTTAAGATATCACGGCCAGTCCAAACTCTATCGGCCAAAATCTTAACGATGTCGCGTTGGATACATATCTTATTACGCTGCCATTTCGATTTGATTAATTGTTCCAATCGGTCGCTGTTGATTAACACATCGAGATCTAGAAAAAGAATATAGTCATACTGGCGCAAATCCACGTAGAACTGGATTTCTGGCTTCCAGTTTTGACAAGTCATAACGGTCCATCGCTTTCGAGGAAATGAATATTTACGCTCCAAATCTTTTACTATTTCGAAGGTTCTCAATTGAGGGTGCCTCAACGACAGAATTCGATGATCACCAAGTAATACGATGTCCTGTGTCCAGTGGCCAATTTGCAATAGCGACGTTAACCAATAACCGGCCAGCCTCCTACATTCCCATCCAAAGCAAACGCTCCAGATCAAAAACTTTCCGGAAGATTGAATAGATCCATTTGTTTCCACTATAATGCTCCGTTTAGATTTTCTTTATTCTTTATAAAAATGCCGAAAAAAGCAATCGATAATTGTCTTCTCCTTATACGAACAAAATACTGCCAAAAACTTCGCTCTTTACCAATCAAGGCCTCCCGCAGTAGAATTTTTGGGTATGGAAGCGCGATCGGTATTGCAGCATTTAGTCCTGATCCCGCAAAGTGGTCTGTGCAACCGGCTTCGAGCTATTGCCAGTGCCCGCCGTCTGTGCCAACGATTTGCCGCCCGTTGTTCTATTGTCTGGGATTGGGGTGATTTTTGGGACCTTTTTACCAAAGTCCCCGATGTCGAAATCATCCAAAATCTCCCTCAGCCTGATAAAGTCGCCCGACATCAACCCCGGCATGTTGACCCAACCCGGACTGTTGATATTACCGTAAGAACATTGCAACTACACTCTGGCCAAATATTCTGGGGAAGTCACGAATCTCAAATACAGCTCCATCAACTCGTCGAATATGTCCCGCGCTTGAATTCGCGCCTGCAAGGAATCGTCGACGATTTTGCCAAACGAAATCTACAAAATACCGTTGGTTTTCATCTTCGCCGAACCGACCAGGCGCAATCCATCCTCCATTCCCCAGACGTGCTTTTTTTCCGGAAGGCAAATGAAATCATATCCGAGGGGAAAAAAATATTTCTCGCCACCGATAATCTCAAAACAATAAAAAAATTTAGACGGAAGTTTGGCGATATGATTATCGTTTACCCAAAGCGAACGGAGCTCGAAAAGCGGTGGCCCCGTCCACAGTTTGACCAGATGGCTGTCGAAGATGACCTGATTGATCTATTTCTTCTAGTAAAAAGCGAGTATATTATTGGAAGCCATTTTTCGTCATTTTCATGTATGGCCCGGGCCTTAAACGGATCACCTAAATCGGCAATTCTCAAAACCGAATCGTCTGAAAATTTGAATCAACATAAAAATTTCGTCGGCATAATTTTGAATCGGCTGCACCGTAAACGGTAATCGCGCTTACGAATCGTCGAAATATTGAGGATTTATCTTTATTTTTTTATCCGATCTCCGACCATCTGATCGCATGGAAGCGTTCTTATCAGCCGACACGGTTAACGTTGCGCGGTTGCGCCCGGAATTCTCTGCCGTAATCGACCGGTTGATGGTGATTAGAGAGAACCTCATTGTTCATGGCATTGAACCACCTGATAAACAAGCAGGTTATTATCATAATTTTTTCTGCAGGGAACACGGCGTACAACTCCTTTGGACTCCTGGCTGCCAGGTTTTCCAATGTCCCGTCACTTTTCATAACGTGCAAGGAGAACCATATTTCGCCGCGAGTCGATGGTTTGAAAATCGACGATTAGCTGACGGTGCGTATCAGACTGCCATGCTTTTTCGTCTAACTGGTGATTTTACCGCTCTTGATCTGACCCGCGATATCCTTACGAAATATGCAAACCGCTACGCGTTTTTTGCAGAATCAGAAAACGGTGGAAAATTGACTTACCAATCACTCGATGAAGCTACTTGGCTATTGCCGATAGCTTGGGCTTGTGGTCTGATTCGTGATAGCATAATGCCGGCTGAGTTTGATTTGATCTGCAAAAATCTAATTCAACCGGCAGCTGTTCTGTTAATGAAATGGTCTCACTCCATTCCTCAAAATATCCAATGTTGGCGAGGAGCAGCACTACACGCTGCTGCAATGGTGTTACAGAGTGATGACCTTATCAGTTACGCCATTAGAGGTCCTGAAGGTCTGGTGGCACAGTTAAATGCAGGCGTAACAGACGATGGTTTTTGGCAAGAAGGATCTTTAAGTTATCATTTCTATGCTCTTTGGCCGCTTTTATGGACGGCCATAACTTGTTCTGTAGTGCGAGACCATCCTAAATTGCCGGAAATGTTGGAAGCGCCGTTCCGGCTAGCGCTTCCAGACTTAAGCCTGCCGACTTTCAATGACTGTTGGCCTGAATGCCATCTCGAACGGGAAGTCGCTCATGGCACACCTGAAGCTGCAGCATTTTACGAATTGGGTTATTCCTGGTACCGCCGGCCTGCATTTGCGGCCTTACTTAAACGCATTTACCGTCAGCGGGTGCGTGGCACACTTGAAGCATTGCTGTTTGGTGAATATTTGCCGCTTTCGGATCAATTGCCTAAATTGCGCAGCTTTGCCCTCGCTTCCACTGGCATAGGAATGCTTCGCGATGAGACTAATTCTGAAGATGGACTCAGTACGGTCCTTAAATTTAGTTCACATGGAGGCATGCACGAACACGCTGATCAATTATCCATCTCAATCTACTCAGGAACAACCCCCATTTGCCGCGATTACGGAACAACTGGATATGGCGATGCAGAATTAACCAGTTGGTATCGTTCCACTTTAGCTCACAATACACTCATCGTTGATGAAAGGGATCAACCATTCACTTTTGGAGATTTAATCGCCTTTAATCGATCGGAAAACACTTTCAATCTTTTAGCAGCACAGGTTGCCTGGAATAAAGACAATTATCAGGGGGTGCAGACGAAACGAATACTCATACAACGAAAAGGCCGACTCATCGACATCGTTCTCGCGTCAGCCGATCGCGAGCATATATTTGATCTAGTCCAACACTTCGAAGGACATTTGGAAGAACAGAAGAAATTGCCAGTCTCTGATGTCTGCCAACTCTATAGCTCAAAGTCAAAATATTTCAAACTGGACTATGTATTATCTGAGCGTGAACCTGTAACGTTCGAGTTAACGAACTCAAAGAACCGGATCGTTTATCAAACCGCTGACACAGCAACGGCATATGTCGGGCGGTCTGTCGGACATCCAGCGTGGACCTGGACACCTTTGGTATTGAGACGAATTGTCGGGTCTGCTGCTGCATTTGTGTCAGTATTGTATTCCGATGCCGTACCTACAGGAACTGTTCATCTCCTTCAAGAAAACAATGCGTTAATTATCAAATTGAATCTGGCAGACGAAACAGAGATTTGGAGAATAGCGACATCAGACCAGATCGTGGTCTCACTTGATATACATCGGCACATCCGAAACAATAGCACAATTCATATCATATCAAATCATGCTCTAGTCACCTACGATTTCGATGGCGCGCCACAATACTGTACGCCACTTGGAATGGCGTTGCGACAACTCGGACTTAAAGTTGAAAATGCTTCACCAAATAACTTCACGCTGGAATGGCTGTCGAAACTAAAAACCCCTGCGGTTCTCCATTTTCATTTTCCTCATTATTTCTTTACAACCGAAGATCATTCCATAACTGAAAAGTTGCTTCAGGAATGGGAAGTAAAGCTCAAATTGGCACGACGATTCGGAGTTGGCATCGTCTGGACGGTCCATAATCTGTATCCTCACGAATCGCTGCATCCAGATATTCAGCATAAAGCTCGCCTATTACTAAGCCGCCTCGCCACAGCCATCATTACCCATTGTCAAAATGCGGCTGATCAAGTCGCAAAAAGATTTTCACCGCCGCTATCGTGCGAAATTATTCCGCATGGTGGCTATGCCGATATTTATTCAATGATCCCTAAAGCGGTGGCCCGCGAATGTCTAGGCCTTAATGAAGCCTCAAAAATATTTCTTCATTTTGGAAATATACGGCCGTACAAAGGGACTGAACGATTGATCCGAGCATTCCAATCACTTTCCAATCCGGGTGCCAAGCTAGTTATTGCCGGCAAACCATTCTTTAACAGCGGTGACTTGCGTGAAAAAATTATTCGTCTGGCAGCTTCGGATTCTCGAATTATTTTACGGATTAAAAACATTCCAGAAGCGGAACTTCCTCTTTATTTTGGATCTGCAGATTTCATCGTCGCACCGTACATCGATGTTTTAACCTCCGGCAATGTGCCTTTAGCCCAGTCCCTTGGTCGGCCTGTTATCGCCCCGGCATTGGGGTGCCTGCCGGAGATGACAGACTCCGATACGGCGATTCTTTATGATCCTGCGACCGCGCAAGCATTGGAAGCCGCCTTAATAAAAGCCGTCTCGATTGACACCAGCCAAATGGAAATCGCCTCTCGGCGCCACGCGTTGAATCTGGACTGGCATAGCATCGCTCAAAGGACCCTCGCGATATATCATGCGGCGTCTAAATTTGCGGAATCCACGAAACATAACTTTGCTGAAAAACTTGCCGGATCGATTACAGATTCTTTTCAAAAAAAAGAAGATACAAATGAGATGGTTCATTATTTTATCCATGAAGTTCTACCCAAACGACTACTCGACTTTGAACCGATTCCCGGCTTGATTCAATTTACGTTAATCGATTCAGGAAGCCAGTGGTCAATCGATACCAAAAAGAAACAAATCAGCCAAAAATCGGCATTCCCGCCTTATCTTAAATTGGAAATGACCGGGCAGGACTTGATTGCGCTCTTGGAGGGCAAATTGAATCCAATAACAGGTTTTATGTCAGCTCGTATCCGGGTCGAAGGTGATCGCCGTGTTGCTTCTAAGATCGCCAGCTTGTTTGCACCTCTTCAGAGCCCTATCGCGTCACTTCATCCATAGACTAAAGGACCTATCACCATCTGCATGCCGCAACAGGGGGACGCTCCTTCACCGCTTACGATCGACAATAATCTGGTCGAGAATGCCATTCGCCACACAGCCCTGGGCAAGAATAACTGGCTATTCATGGGTGATGCCGATGCTGCAGAACGCGGTGCCATCCTTTATACCCTCATCGCATGCTGCCGGCGACGAGGGCTAGATCCCTACACCTACCTCAAAGACGTGCTCAACCGCCTGCCCATCATAACCAATCATCAAATCCACCCCCGCCGCCTGGGCCTCAGATCACCTTCAGCGGCAATGGCCGGCCGCAGCATAACTCTCATAGTTGTGATACTTACGATAGGCTTTCGTCAACCTTATCAATAGGTGCTAAGCGTGACACTTACAAAACACTAAGCATCTCCAGTGTGATTATATCCGCTCATAGCTTCTACGATATCTGGCCAATAATAAAGCAATTGGCCAAATCGGAATACGAGCTTTTGTCCAAGCTTGGCCGCTGCGGCACTGTCCCTTCCATTTCGAAGTTCAAGTGGAATTCCGAAGTCAGGCTGTAAGGCTGCCTTGTTAAGGGCTCTCAAGTAAGTCCGCACGTCATTAGCCCAAAAAGCGCGCCCACTTTCCGCGTTTTGCAACCTTTGGAGCACTGTAGTTGTACAACATTCGACCATTGTTTTTGCATGTTTCGATACTTCAGCGATAAAATTATCCGTCTGAGAAAGACCCACTTTTTCCAACGCCTTCCCCAAGTTTCGCATGTTTGCATAATCATCGGACAGATTTAATGAGAACCCGGTTGACTCAATTAATAGGGAAAAAAACTGATCTAAAGAAATGCCTGAAGCGCTTTCGGCTATTTCTCTTGGCCAAAAGGACCGGAAATGTACCGGCGAATGCAATATAGCTGCCGGCAAATGACCAATGTATGCGGCTGGACATGTCGTTGCTAATGTTATCCAAAAGATTGTATCTTGACCTCTTCCTACCGGCACATATGGAGGCAACGGCTGATGGTGGTCCATGCCGACAAATAAGCCCAAACTGTTTCTGGTACGAGAGCTAATCGTTGCCTTCCGGACCAAACGCAACAAAGATCTGCTTACGATGCTAGCACGATACGTACTTTCCGAAACTGTCAAGGCATCCAATGACTCACCGACCAACGCCCAATGCCACGGTACCGCCCAACCACAGTCCCCGACAACGCCTCCAATTGTAACACGTATCTTCGCCTCGTTTGACTCACTCTTATCTCCTTCCTTAACAGTCGCGTTAAATGACCGATGGCTGAAAATAAATTTCCCACCAAGTAATCGCTCGTGGATCGCGAAGACATCGTCATCCCGAAATTTAACTACATCAATCATTTTTTCCCAGTTTGGAAAAAAACGGGTGGAGCAAGGGTGAGTCGACGTGAATGGATCCTCTTCAAGCGCCCGGAAATCCGCCTGGGCCTCAGGCGAGACGGCAATCCGGCATACCGTGTCGTCATCCACATGTAAAGCGTTCCTACCTTTTGTATAGAGCAAAAGGATGTTTCGATTGGTTCCAGTAGTAGGTAATCCAGTCTGCTCGGAATCAAAAAACGAAAACTTGATAACATCCGGGGGAGCGGCATTACATGCCATCAAATATTTCGCTAATTTTAGTTTTTCTTCTAAACCACAATAAACACCATTCACATTATATTTTAACGATATATCAGTTAGGATTCTCCGGTTTTTCAACCGAATTTCGCTTCGAACCGAACCATCGGCAATAATTACCCGACCGTCTGCGCGGTGCCAGCGGTGCTGATTCTCAAGATAACTGACCAAACATCGTTCCAGTTCCGCCGGTCGGTTAAACGTCGGGATCGCAATCGTCGAAATGAAAGGATTCTGTTTGAAGCCAGAGATAACGTTATCAACTGTCGATATCAATAAAGGCATCATTGCTAAATCCGATTTAGCTCGGGCCTTCAGATTTGTCCGTGAATTGTTTGAGTTGCACTTTGACGTCTTCGATTGACATATGCTCCAACTGGTCCAATAACTGTGCAATTTGATCCACTTCTTTCGTTCCTGTCTTCTCCTCAACAATAATCTTCGCCAGTTGCGCAATCGTGGGTTCCTGAAAGAATCTAGCAATTGGCACATCAACATGAAATATATCGCGAATCCGGCTAACAACTCTCATCATCAATAAAGAATTGCCGCCGAGTTGAAAAAAATTATCATGAACGCCAATACGCTC
>Ga0335078_10000612_pt1 | contig 54885 bp, 45 predicted proteins | sample Lox_Sample_32_FD_206711 | JGI IMG/M metagenome (GOLD analysis project Ga0335078, IMG submission 206711) | Soil microbial communities from Loxahatchee National Wildlife Refuge, Florida, United States - Lox_Sample_3.2 | ecosystem: Environmental > Terrestrial > Soil > Wetlands | place: USA... | reverse complement strand
CGAAGCGGCGCCCGCGACCGCGCCGCCGCCTCCCGCGCCCGAAGTCGAAAACCCCGGCGCGCCGCCCGCGACGGGCGACGTCTGGCAAGGCGGCGCGTGGCATTTCGAGAACAACCGCTGGGCGTGGAGCCGCGGCCATTGGGAGCACGCACGGCCCGGCTTCGTCCTCGCGCAGGCGCGTTGGGTGAAGGTCGGCGAGAAGTGGGAGCGTCACCCGGCGCGTTGGGTCAAGGGTGGCCCCGAGGTGAAGGTCGAGGAGCATCCGGGAATGCCGGGTCACCCGCCTCCGCCAATGCCGCACCGCTGACGAATCACAGCGGGTAAACGCCGTTGCACGCGGTCGGGTCGGTCCAGCGATCGACCCAATCGCCGTCGTCGCATTGGTACCATTCGCTGTTCGAGCGCGACTGCACGCACGCGTTGTCGGGCATGTCTTTGCCCTTCGTCGGCGAGTAGCAATCTTTTCCGCTGTTCGATCCGCCGCCGTTGCCGCCGCCGTTGCCGTACTCGCTCATCACCTGCTCGGCGTACGAGATGCGCTTCGACTGATCGCACTCGCCGCAGCCTTCGAAGTCGTCTTGGAAATCGATCGTCGCTTGCGTGACGTTCGTGCTGTCCTTGAGCGCGGTGTACCCGTAGCCGCCGTGATCGGTGAGCTCGTACCAGATGAAGTCGAGCTGCGCGCTGAGCGACCACGGGCTCAACCCGTGCTCGTTCGCGTACCAGACGACGTTGTCGTCCGCGTCGTGATCCCAGCGTCCGCCGACCGACCACTGCGCGATGCCGCGTCCGGGGCCTCCGCCGTATTGCACCGCGCCAGGCTCGACGCTCGACTCTTGGATCAAGTTGCCGACGATCGCCGCAGCTTGGAACTTCGAGAGTCCCTTCTGCACGAAGAAGTTGTACGCGGTGTGCTCGTTGCTCGAGAGCTCCGCTTCGGACTCGCCGGTGACGGCGCCGTCACCGCCGCTGCATCCGTTGAGGAGGGGAAGAACGACCGTGCAAACCGAGAGGACGTGGAGCGCGTTGAGCTTCATGCGGACTAGGCATTGCGAGGCGCGTGCCGCGCGCGGAGCTCGCGAGCCGTCGCGAGTCGTTCGCGAAAACGGGCGATTTTCTCGCGAAAACGCCGCCTCGCGGGCGTGCTCGCGGCCTTCGTCTGGTGACCGCAGCCACCATGCGGATCGCGCGCGAGCCGCTCGGCGCGCTCACAAAAGTCGCTTCAAGACCGACTCCGGCAGGTGCAACCGGACGGAGACGAAGGTGCCGGAGCGATCGACGTGGAGCACGCTCGCCGCGATCGCACGAACGAGTTTGCACGTCGAGTCGCAGCGCGCGTCGGGCTTGGTCGTCGCGAGCATTTCGCCTTCGAGGATCTTCGCGGAGTCTTCGTCGGTGAGCCAGAAGCGCGAGACGACGTCGCCCTTCGCGCTCGGCGTGACGAGCATCTCGCCCGTGTCGAGCGCGTTCACGATCACGCGCTCGGTTCCGTTGAGCGACTCGCGATCGAAGTCGCGCGCATCGAGCGCGCTCGCGCGCAGCGCGACCGCGACGAGCGCGCCGGGCTCGAGATCGAGTCGCGGCGGAGGCGACGCGCTCTCCGCGAGCGACGCGCGCGTGCGCTCCGACGCGCCCGCGTGCGCGAACACCCACGCGTCGCGCGCGACGAAGAGCGTCCACGCGTCGCCGCCGTGCGCTGGGATCGACCACTCCGTCACACCGGACGCGAGCGTCGTCTTCGCGGTGAACGCGGGCGCGCCGTCGTCGACGACGTTCGCGGGATTCATCGACTCGCCGTACAGAATCAGCGTGCACGAAAAATCGTCGACGCGCGTCTTCGGGCGCACGTCACACGCGCCGTCGATCTCCTCTGCGTTCGCGAGGACGTCCACGAGCGAGTTGGGTTCGCGCGCGCTGCGATCGAACGCGCGCCGCACGTACTGTCCGTAGATCGGATCGCGCAGCATCTCTCGCACGCGGATCACGCCCATGACGTTCGGCCCGCGACCGAAGACGCGCGACGCGTAACCTACGTCGGGCGACGGCGGCGATTGCGCGCCGCATCCGAGCGTCAACGCGAGAGCGATCGAACGGGCGCGCACGCGTCGATCGTAGCGCGTCTCAAGGCGCGAAGAGCGCGAGTCGCACGCCGTACTGATTGTCGTACGGTCCGCTCACCGCGCCCGCGACGCCGCCGAACAAACGCATTTGGAACCAACTCTTCGGCGACCACGCGAAGAACACGTTCGCGACGAACGGGAAGGGCTGATCGCCCGGCCAGATGCTCGAGAGGCTCGCGTCGCCGTGGATGCCGATCTGAGTGTTCGCGGCCTTTCCCCACAAAACCGGAACGCCGAAGAACACGTCGAGGAACGCGTTGCCGATGAATCCGGTCTGCGGGCCGAGCCACGTCTTCACGGCGAGCGGCGCGAGCGACGCGTTGCCGCCGTACTGCGCGCCGAAATAGAGACGCGTGCCGTACCACATCGCCCACGGCTTCGTGCGCGATTGGAAGAGCGCGTAGATTTGCGATCCGAAATCGCTGAGCGGGAGCCACGCGGCGTCGTCGCCGATGCCGCTCGAGAGCGTCGAGCGCAGCGCGGCGCGCATCGTCGCCGGGTTCGTGTCGTTCGGTGATGGATAATTCGGGAGAACGCGCACGCCGAACTCGAGCCAGAAGGTGTCGTCGAGCGAACGATCGCGCACGCCGAACGAGAGGATCGGTCCGTGGATTCCATAGACGCCGGTCAGCGCGTCCGTGTTCACGCCCGCCGACGCGCGAACGACCGCCGTCACGAGCGGCGAGATCCACCGCACGGGCATCGCGACGGCGAGATCGAGGTGCTCGGTGAAGACGCGGTTCGTGTCGAACGACGTGTTCGATTCCGCTTCCCACATGCGACCGGACGTGCCGAGCCCGTTGAAGTAACCCGGCGCGCGCGCGCTGCAGGGCTCTCCATCGAGCGTCTTTGGAAAAATCGCGAACGGCGTGTCCGCGCGCGCGCGCGGCGTGATCGAAAACGCGCACGCGAGCGCGCACGCTGCGGCGAATCGCTTCACGGAATCCCCGGGGGAGGGCCGCACGCGAACGCGGCCTTCGGAAGCGGCGGTCGCGTCGCGAGCGTTTGCGGATCGACGATCGCCTCCCACGCGCGGAGCGTCGCCTCCGCGGAGAGCATGAGCGAGTCGTGCACGTCGTGACCGCAGCCGGGGTACTCGTCGATGATCGCGAGCATGTCGGCGAGCATTCCGTACGTTCCGAGCCCGCGTTCGTCGATGCGAACCTCCGCGCCCGCGGTTCCGTCCGCGTTTCGAAAACGCATCGGCGACATCGGCGCGGGATCGTCGCTCGCGTTCGCGGAGACTCCGCACGCGGACGCGGCGCGCGCGTCCGAGGGCAGCGGCGTCTCCGAGATGTCCATCGTGCCGTTGAGCCCGTTGAAGTCGGTGCCGATCGCGAAGACGCCCATCGTGCCGTCCGCGACTTGCCGCTCGACGTTCGCGTAGCGGCGAACGAAGTGACCGAGCGGATCTTCGATCGACTCGATCTTCACTTCGTCGATCGCGAGCGACGTCGTCGGCGACGAGTCTTGCCAATCGAGCACGTTCACGTCGAGCCCGCAGACGGAGGTCTCCGGCCCCGCGAAGCGCGCGAAGGAGAAGAGCTCGACACCCGAAGCCCACTCGCCGCGTTGGTTGAGGTTCCACCAGCCGCTCGCGCTGTCGCACTCGGTCGCGCCGTCGGGCAGCGGCGTCGCCGTCGAGACGCACGCGCCGTCTTGCAGTTGGCGAAGCGCGAAGCACACGTTCACGCCGGGTTGATCGGGGCTCGCGCCGGCCATGTCCGAGTCGGGCGCGGTCTGCATCGTGACGCGGAGCAAGTGGCCGGTGGCGAGGACGTCGGCGTTCGACTCGGGTCGATCGTCGCGATCGTAGACGAGCAGCGTGCCGCGATCCTTGTGCAGATCCGCGAGCGGCGACGCGATCGTCGGACCGAGCGACACGATCGGCGTGGTCTGCGCGCTCGAGCTCGCGCTCAGGTCGACTTGCGTGATCGTCCAGTGCGGCGACGCGTCGTCGCTCCACGTCGATTGGCACTGTCGCGCCGCGATGCTCGACGACGTGTTTTGTTGGCACGCGAGATCGCACGCGAGGTAGAGCCACTCGAGCGTCACGCTCTCGATGTCGTCGATCGTGTACGCGCTCGTTCCACACGCGCCCGCGGTCGCGCAGTCGAGCGGTTGGCACGCGGGCGTTCCGTCGACGAGCGTCGCTTGATCGCGTTGACCGAGCGCCACCGACCCGGTGCAGCTCTGCGAAGTGCAACTCATCGGCTGCACGAACACGCGCCGCTGGTACGCGTCGCGCGCGGCGTTCGCGCGCATCTCGACGCGCACGAACGGCTGCGCGTTTCCCTGCGTGCCCGAGATGCCTCCCGCGGTTTGGATTTGCAGCGCGTCGATCGGCGCGCGCGGATCGGCCGTGATTTGCGGCACGTCCGCGCAACCCGGCGTGCCCGGCGAGACGCACGCGGTCGCGCGCTCGTTCGTCGGAGTGAGCGTGAAGAGCGGCCCGCCGCGCGCCGCGAACAAACCGCGCGTCGCGTACACCTTCATCCCCGTGCCGAGACCGAGCACGCCGCCGCGCGCGACGATCTCGCGAGCCGCCTCGCCTTCGATCGAGCGCTCCGAGATCGGTCCGCGCGTCTCCGCGTCGTCGCACGGCGGCTGGGTCGGGTTGCCCGCGCACAAGTGCGCGATGTCGCCGTGCGTCGCGAGAAGCGGATACGTCGGATCGATGTCGAGCGAATCGCCGACCGATCGCCGCCCCATGTGCGAGAGATCGATCAGCATCTGCTCGTCCATCATGCGCCGGATGCGTTGCGCGCCGGGGCGCGGGACGAGATCGCAGTCGGCGAGCGTGCTGCACAGACCGCGCGCGTTCTCGTGTCCGAGCTCGATGAACGACGTCGGCGCGGCCGTCGTCGTGCTGCACGCGGCGAGCGGCTCGTAACACATCGACGAGTACGTCGAGTACGGCACGTCGTCGAGCTCGGCGTACACGGCGCCTTCGGTGAGCGTGCCGATCTGCTGCGGCAAGCCCATGACGTGATCGAAGAGCGGCGTGCCCGCGACGTCCATGAACCTGTTGGGCGCGCCGTCGGAGCGATAGATCGAGCTCGTCGCGGCGGACGCGTCGTTGAACAGCGTCCCGTTCGCGGCGGTCCCGCCGATGTCGTTGTCGATGAGATGAATGGGCACGATGTGCCGCACGCCGTAGCTCGAGCGCAAGAGATCGACGTCGCTCTCGCGGAGACCCTCCATCTCGAGCGACAACACGAGCGCGAGCTTGCCCGATTGGATGATTTGGCGCGCGTCGCGCGGCGTGCGCGCGATCGCCATCCAATCGCTGTTGCGCGCGACGACCTGCGTGATGAAATCGAGCTGCAGCTCCGCGGATTTCAGATCCGCGGCGGGATCGGGCACGAAGCCGTCGTGCATGTTCGGACCGCTGAGGAGCGCGGAGATCGCTTGGTCGTCCGTCGTCGACGCGAACATCAAGCGGAGCCCGCCTTCGTACGCGCGCCGCACGGACGCGACGTTCATCGCTTGGTGAATCACGTCGCGCCCGTTCGGCCACGCGCTCGTCGGCCTGTAGTCGACGCTTCCGACCGGCGCGTGCGCGAACCCGGTGAGCCCCGCGATCTTCGGAAAGAGCTGCTCGCCGACGGCGCGATCGACGGGGCTGGTCGCGTCGCGATCGTGCGTCTCGACGGGGCACGGCGCGATGCTCGGGAGGAGCGACGCGTCGACGGGCGCGTCGTCGAGCGCGGTGCCCCAAATCATCCGACCTTGAAACGCGACTTCGATCCCGAGGTGCGAGTGGAGATCGGCGAAGCCGTACACGGTGTCGGCGGGCAGACCCGACACGAACGGCTTGATCGGCGCGCACGCGGCGGGCGACGGCGGCGGTGCGTCGTTGCATCGCGCGGCGAGCGCCGCGGCGACGAGACCGATCGCGAACGCGCGCGCTTCGCGCTTAACCATGACCACCCCACCCGTAGGAAAATCCGATCGCGCCGCTCCAGCGGAACAGCGCGTTGAACGACACCGACGTGTCGAGCGCGAAGCGCGCGACGATCGCGTACACGTGATCGTCGTCGAGCGGAATTTCGACGTCGAGGAACGGCTCCATCTCCGCGCGAACGAGCGTGTAGAGCGGCTTGACGCCGAACGAGTCGCTCACCGCCATGCCGAGCCGCGAGCCCAGCTGAAAACGCGGCCACGCCGACGGCGGCGGACGCCGCGACCAAACCCCGCTCAAGAACAAATACGTGAGATCGACCTTCGCGAACGCGCCGACGACGACGGCGGTCCACGCGCCGTTCATGTCCGTCGACGACGAGAACGACGCGCCCGTCGCGAGCGCGCCGAAGAACGGGCGATGCCCGATCTCGGTCGTGAGCACGAGATCCGACGAGCTCTGCACGTCGGACAGCTGACCGAATCCGGCGAGCGTGCGGACGTACCAAGGCTGCGCGAACCGCGGCGCGGACGTCGCGTCGGCCGTGGGGGCGGCGTCAGCGTGCGCGTTCGAGGACGCGATCCACGTCGCGAGCAAGCACGCGAGCGCGGCGCGCCTCATGGGCTGTAGAACCGCGCGAAGATCATCGAGCCCCACGAGAACGACCAATCGAGGATCGCGTCGCCGTCACCGGTCTTCGTGATCCCGTCTGCGCCGAGCGTGCCGCGAATTCCGATCTCGACGCAGCTCCCGGCGCGGCTCCCCACGTCGATGAACCCGTGCACGCTCGGCGTCACGCGATCGAGCTGAACTGCGAAGAGCGCCTCGGGTCCCGCGCGCAAGAAGAAGAGCCTCGTGAAATCGTACGTCGCCCACGTGCGCGTGCTGAGGAACGGCCCGCCGGTCGCCATCGCGATGCCCACGAGCGAGTCGCCGCTCGACATCGCGCCGCGCGCGCCGAACCCGATCTCCGCGCCGAAGTGCCACGTCCGCCGCGGCTGACCTTTCCACGTCGTGCGAAACGGCGCGTCGAATCCGAGCGCGACCTCGCCGCACACGCTCGTGTTTCCGAGATCGGCGTCGTGGAGCGTGCACGAGCCGAGCAGCGCGCCGAAGACGAAGTGAGGTGCGTACGATTTTCCGCCGGGAAAGAGACCCGCATCGGTGGGCGCGGGCGCGTGCTCTTGCGCGCGCGCCGTCGTCGCGATCGTCGCGGCGAAAAGAGCCATCACACGAGCTTTCATCCGCCCTCCTCGCAAGCTGCGGAAAGCGTAATGGCGGGCCCGAACGGGGCCAACTTTCGCTCAGTGAAGCGCGCCGGTCGCCGTGAGCGTCGATTCGATGCGCAGCGTGCCGCCCGCGCCCGACGCGTCGTAGCCGTAGACGCGGATTTCGACCGCGCCGCTCGCGCCGTTCACGGAGAGCGCGGGCGTCGCGGTCGCGTTCGGCGTGACGCTCGTCGTCTGCGCGAAGTCGTCGTCGCTCGTCGCGACGCTCACGTCGGCAGGTCCCGTCGCGCTCGTCTTCGTCGTGATCGACAGCGAGGTCACGTCGAGCGCGCACGGCGCCGCCGGCGTGAGCGTGAAGGTGTAGTAGCGCGTCGCGTCGAGCTTGGAGGTGCTCCATTCGCTCGCGTTGATCGAGTCTTGTCCGCTTGTCGCGGTGAGCGCGCTCGCGCGCGAAATTGCGGTCGCGGTGACGCCGCTCGCCGCGGATTTCGCCGCGGTCGACGTTTGGTTTCCAGGCTCGCCCGTGAAATCGAACGTGACGAGCGTGCCTTGATACGCCGAGCACGCGTTGTTCACGCCGGAGTCGAGCGTGATCGTGCCGCCGTCTTGTTGCGTCGTCGTGTTCGCGTCGTCTGCGAACGTCGTCCCCGAGTCGTTTTGCGTGGAGGACCCCGCGTCTTGCGCACCGCCGGCGTCGTCGGTTTTGGACGGCGTGTCCTCGCTGTCGTCGTCCACCGCTGCGCCCGTCGCGCAACCGACCGAGCACGCGAGGAGCGCCGAAAAAGCCCAACTTCTCATGCCGCGCTCTTACCTCCATTGCGTCGCGGCGTGTGTGTGAACTTTGTGATTTTCATTTTTCGTGACGACCCAAACGAGGCCGCATAGCGTTCCTCGCGCGTGAGCCGCACCGTCTTCGTCGTCATGGGGTATTCCGCGCCCGAGGCGCGCTCGAAGACGCAGCAGCGCATGACCGAGCTCGCGCAGCGTCTCGGAGAGCTCAGCGGCGTGGACGTCGGCGTCACCCCGCTTCCATCGTACGATCGCGTCGCGCAGCTCATTTGGCGCCGCGACATCGATCTCGCGTGGATGAGCCCCATCCCGCTCATTTCGCTCGCGCGCAACAAGAGCGTCCTTCCGATCCTGTCGCTCACGCGCGGCGCGAACATCCACTATCGATGCGCGCTCATCGTGTCGGCGACGACGCACATCACGGCGATCGAAGAGCTCTTCGGAAAGCGCGCGGCGTGGGTCGATCAGCACAGCGCGAGCGGGTATGTCCTCCCGCGCATCGAGCTCGCGCGCCACGGGATCGGACCGAAGAACCTCGCGAGCGAGCGCTTCTTCGGGAGCCACGACGCGGTGGTCCGCGCGGTCGCGTCGGGTCGCGCGGATTTCGGCGCGACGTTCGCGCGCCTCGCACCGAACGGCGAGGTTGCGGGCTCGTGGATTCGAACGCCGGGCCTCGCGCGATCGATCCGCGTGCTCGCGACGTTCGGACAAGTCCCGCCCGACGCGATCGTCGTGCGTCGCGACATGAACGGCGAGCTCCGCGATCGACTCTCGCGCGGGTTCCGCGCGCTGACGAGCTCGCCGAAGGATCACATGCTCGTGTCCGACGTGTTCGGCGCCGACGGCTTTCAAGTCCCGCATCGTTCGACGTACGAGTCGCTCCGCAAGCAAGTGTTCGACGCGTACCAGCACGGCTTGCTCGAGACGGAAGCGACGCAGGATCGTGCGTTCCTCGACGTCGCCGCGACGCTCGAGCAGCGCATTCCCGCGCACGCCTTCGGCGCGAAGCCCGCGCACAAACCCGCGGCTCCCAAGCCGCCCGTGCCGAAGCCCACCGCGCGCCGCCGCTGAAGCTCGTCGCGCGACCAACCGCGGTGATTTAGGCCGATTTAGTTGGCCGGCGCGCACGCGCGGCGCACGGTGCGACGCGTGGAGGCGACATGAACGCATCGCGTTTGGCAATCGTGGTCGGCGCGCTCGCGGGAGCGGTCTGCGCGGCGTGCGCGGTAGGCACGCACGACACCGACGACGGGGGACCTGCCGTCGCGGCGGACGCGTCGAGCTCGAGCGCGAAGGACGCGCAGTCGAACGCGTCGGACGCGCACTCCGCGAAGGACGCGAGCGTCGCCACACAAGACGCCACGGGCGCGACGGACGCGGCCGCCGCGCCCGACGTGTTCGATGCGGGCCCGCCGCCCGAGCCCATCGTTTACGGCCACACGCCCGACACGCTCTACACGTTCGATCCCGAGACGAACGCGCTCGCCGAGGTCGCGAAATTCAGCGGCTGCTCGCAAAGCACGAACGCGACCGAGGTGCTCGATCTCGCGATCGACGCGAACATGAACGCGTTCGCGACGACCGTGGACGGCCTCTACACGGTCGACCTCACGACGGCCGAGTGCACGCTCGTCGAAGCAGGCTCGTACCCGAACTCGCTCTCGTTCGTTCCGGCCGGCACGCTCGATCCGAACGTCGAAGCGCTCGTCGGTTACTTCGGCAGCGAGTACGTGCGCATCGACACGTCGAGCGGAAACATGACGGACATCGGATCGCTCACGGGCGGCTACGCGAGCAGCGGCGACATCGTCTCGATCGCGGGCGGCGGATCCTTTCTCACGGTCACCGGAAACGGGTGCGGAGATTGTCTGTTTCAGGTCGACCCGTCGACGGGCGACATGATCCAAAATTACGGCGCGCTTCCGTACGCCGCCGTGTACGGCCTCGGGTATTGGGCCGGTGCGCTCTACGGGTTCGACGGCGAAGGCGATCTCTTCGCCATCGGAGGCGGCGACGACGGAGGGCTCGCCACGCAAGCCATCGTCGATGGTGACGGCGGCGTCGTGTGGTGGGGCGCCGGCTCGACGACGCGCGCGCCCGTGAGCGCGCCCGACGGAGGCACGTTCCCGACGCAGTGAGTTCGTGTAACGTGCCGTCATGGGGATGTTGAGAAGAGTGGGGAAGGGGCTGGGTGCGCTCGTCGGGATCGCCGCGGCCGCGATCGTCACGAAGTTCTACGTGCTGAGCCCGCGATCGCGACCCGCGCCGCAGATGATCGCGCCGAAAGACGAAGCCACGATCAAGCGCGGCGAGTACCTCGCGAAGCACGTCTACGCGTGCATGGGATGTCACTCCGAGGTGCACGAGGATCTGCCGGGCGAGCCGCTCGTCGAAGACAAGCTCGGCGTCGGTCGCGATTTTGGTCCCATCCCGAGCTTTCCCGGTCGCATCCGCGCGCGCAACCTGACGAGCGACGCGCAAGCCGGGATCGGCGCGTGGAGCGACGGCGAGATCGCGCGCGCGATGCGCGAAGGCATCGCGAAGAACGGACGCCCGCTCTTTCCGATCATGCCGTATCCGACGTACGCGAAGACGATGAGCGACGACGATGCGCTCGCCGTCGTCGCGTTCCTCCGCACGCTGCCCGCGAGCAAGAACGATCCGGGACCGATGGAGATCGATTTCCCGCTCCGCATGTTCGCGCGCGCGATCCCGAAGCCGCTCGAGCGCCCCGCGCCGCCGCCGCCCGCGACCGGCATCGAGCGCGGCAAGTGGCTCCTCGACGCGTGCAGCTGCACCGAGTGCCACACGACGAAGGACGATCACTTCCAGCCGCTGCCGGGCATGTACCTCGCGGGCGGCAACGAGTTCCCGATTCGCGGAAAAGGAAGCGTGTATGTTGCAAACATCACGAGCGACAAGGAAACGGGCATCGGCGCGTGGACCGACGACGAGGTGCTCGCTGCGATCAAGACGGGCGTGAGCAAGACGAAGACGAACCGCGCGCTCTACGCGATGCCGTGGCCGCACTACGGGGGAATGACCGACGACGATTTGCACTGGCTCGTCGTCGCGCTACGGCAGGTCCCCGCGGTGAATCACAAAGTCGACGCCGCGAAGCTCACGCTCTGACTCCGACCGCCGAGGTCGACGACGGGTTTCGCGAGGATCGCGGCGAGCTCGGCGCGAATGGGCGCTTCCGCGTCCACCGACAGCGTCGACATCATCGCGTCGAGTCGTCTCCCTCTCGCCTCGGGCACGCGCACGCCCGCGTCGCACTTCGCTCCGTCGAGCTCGCCGCCGAGCTCGTCGAGCGTGACGACGTCGCCCGCGCGCGCCGCTTCTTTCTTCAAGCGGCTCCAATGGCAGTCGCTCGACTCCCATGCCCCGTCGACGCGCGTGAGCTTGCGGCCGTCCGAATCGAACGCTTCGCTCTCGTTGTCGCGAATGTAGATTTGCTCGCGGCCATCGGCGAGGTAATCGAGCCGATGCTTCATGCCGGCGACGGTCGCTTGGTGCACCCAATGATGAACGCGCTCGCCTGCGCGCGGAACGACGTCGAGCAAAAATCCCGCGCCGCCGAACTGAAGCGGTGACGCGGGGCGCGTGCGCGCGACGAGCTTGCCGGCTTCGTCGAAGTGTCGCCACTCCTCGATCAGCGTCCCGCCCATGAACGAGCCGACCGACATGCGCGCGCCGTCTTTCGAATCACGGAAGAACGTCCATCGACCGTCGCGCTCTCCGTTGACGAACGCGCCCGTCGCCGCGAGATTTCCGCTTCGATAATAGAAGCGCCACGACCCCTCCGGCCGCTTGTCGGCGTATCGACCCTCGGCGAGGCGCTCACCCGTCGGGTATCGACTGCGCCACGTGCCCGATGCGTCCGCCGCGTCGAGCGTGATGGGCGTGAAGTCGATCGAGTCGTCGATGACGTCGGGTACGTTCCACACCGCGGGCGGAATGTATCCGGGTTGAATCGACGCGAGCTCTTCGAGCGACAAGCCCGACGTCTCGACCCACGCGCGCACTTCGGGCATCGCCGCCGCGATGTCTTCGAGAACGTTGTAGCGGTGCTCGCGCGCGATCTTCTCCGCGAGCGCGCGGCCCGCCGTCTTCTCGATCAAATAACCCACGGCGCAGATCGTTCCGCGATCGTCGATGAAGACGGGCGAACGCCACGGCACGTGAACGTTGAGCGGCGTGGTCCCGCGCGCGATGTAGTCGTCGAAGTGCGCGAGGATTTCTCGTCGACGCGCGGCGAGCTCGGGCTTCGTCGGCGGGCGCCCTTCGAGCCATCGACGCACGTACGTGAAGTGCAGGTGCATGCGCACCGCCTCGCTGTCCATGCCGTTCGGCGCGCGCCCGAGCGCGGCTTTGAATCCGTCGTCGCCGACGAGATGATTCGCGCCTTCGCGGAAGCCGCGCGCGGCGTCACCCGGCGCGAGCGCGTGGCTCGAGGTGGCAAAGGTCGCGGAGAGCGAGAGCACGAAAGTCGGGATCCATCGACGCATGAGAGGAAAACGCCGACGGCGGACCGCGTATTCAACCGTCGGCGCTTGCTTGCAGCCACGCCAAGTGCGATCGTTTCAGCATGCGGGTTGCGCCTTGGTGCGTCATCGCGTTCGGCGTCGTCGCGGGCGTGTATGCGTGCGCGACGGGATCGGTGGCGGGCGGCGAGGAAGACTCGTCGGTACCGACCGACGCGACGACGGCCAGCGACGCGGGCTGCGCCTACGATCTCCAAACCGACCCAGAGCACTGCGGCTCATGCACGAACGCGTGCGCGTCCGGACAGGTTTGCTCCAGCGGCGCGTGCAAGGCGACGTGCGAATCGCCGACGACCAAATGCACGGCGAGCGACGGCGGCGTGACGTGCGCGAGCCTCACGAGCGATCCGAACCACTGCGGTTCGTGCACGAACGAATGCACCGTGGCCGACGGCGGCGGCGTCACGCCGGGCCCCGACAATCCGTCGAACCCGGGCGTGGTCTACGACAGCGGCGTGGGTTGGACGACGGGCTCGCCCGCGTGCGACGCGAGCACGTGCGCGACGACTTGCGCGCAGGGCTTCACGCCGTGCAGCGACGGCATTTGTTACGACACGCAGAACCATCACGATCACTGCGGGACCTGCAGCACGGCGTGCACGGCCCAACAGTGGTGCAACCAAGGAAACTGCTGCGCGCTCGGCCAAGAGTATTGCAACGGCTCGTGCATCGACGTGCTCTCGAACAATTCCAACTGCGGCGCGTGCGGCAACGCGTGCGGCGGCGGAACGCCGAACTGCGTGAGCGGCGTGTGCTCGGCCACGTGCACGCCGCTCGGAACGCGCCAAGCGTTCAACACGCTCGCGTCGAAGACGGCCACGGGGTGCCTCACGGCGAGCCCGTGCGCGACGGCCACGTACGACTGGTCCGCGGCGAACATCCAGAGCTTCTACAACCTGAACGAGGACATCGTTTGCAGCGGGACGACGGCGTGCATCTCGAACGTCGGCATCAACAACTGGAACAGCGGGACGGTGTGCCAAGGAACGTGGGACGTCTACTGCGACACGACGAAGGTCGGCTCGCTCGACACGATGGGCAAGGTGTGCACCGGCTCGCCGATGACGAACGGATGCAGCATCAGTTTTTCGCCCGTCACGTGCTCGAGCATCAAGTTCGTGCTGACCGGCGGCGACACGTCGGGATGCTGCAACGGGTCGCCATACGACACGACGATCGCGGGCGTGACGGCGTGGTGAAGCGCTTCAGTTCGTGATGCCGGGTGGCGGCGTGTTCACGTCGTGCGGCTTGCCCCACGGCCACTCGCGAAAGAGGACCCACGGCATCACGTAGAGCACGACGTTCACCGGCGGGAGCTCCGTGTGCGCGATGTCCGGGTTCGTCGAGACCGCGATCGCCGCTTCCTTCGCGACGCGCGCGAGCTCGCCTTCGATCGCCGCGCGCGATCGCGTCTTCGCCGTGGCGATCGCCTTCGCGATCTTCGCCGCGTCTCCGCTCGCCCAAAATCCGCGCGACAAAACGTCGTTGAGCATGTCGCCCGAGAGATCGTCGACCGTGGGGAGCGCGTCGATGCGGCGCAGACACCAGAGGAGCACGGCGGCTTCGGCGGACCACGTCGTCACGCGATCGCGATCGGCTGCGCCGATCGCGCCGAGCGGCGCGCACAACACGTCCGCTTCGTCGCCCACGAGCTCCGCGGCGCAATCCACCGACGCGATCCCCGCGATCAAATTCTCGCGCACGGCCTCCGCGCGCTTGCCGAGCTCGTCGCGCTGCTCTTCGAGCGCGATGCGCTGACACATCACCTCGAGGCACGTGCACCGCTTCGCGATTTGTTCGGCCGATCTCATGTGCGTGCGAGGTAGCGCGTGCGCGGGTTTTCGCGCCGCCAGATGACCCAATCCATCAGGAAGTGATGAATGTTCACGAAAGCGTACAGCGCGGCAAAGAAAGGCGTGGGTCCCATGTCCGTGAAGCGCGAATCACGGCGCGTGAAGAGATCGTCGAGCGCGGTCGGCGCGCCGTGAAAGAGGAGCCACCCGAGCGCGAGGGCGCTCGCTGCCAAAATCCCGACGCGCGTCTTCGCCGAGATCTCGAAGCGCGGAGGCCCCTCGAGCTCGACGCCTTCGTTGTGCTTCAACAGCCACACGAAATACAAATATTGGATCGAGTGGAGCGCGGGCACGACGAACATGACGAGCGGATCGATGTTCGAGTAAATCGACCACGCCCAAATGCTCGAGAGGAGCGCGACGAGCGGCGTCGCGATGGGCAGTCGCTTCTCGCGATGCCACTTTCGCGCGAGGATCACGACGAGGAACACGAAGCTCGCGAGGAAGATCGCGTGCGTCGCGGCTTCGAGTCCGCGCGGGTGACGCACCGTCGTGTAGATCACGCCCTTCTCTTGCACTTCGCGTCCCGGATCGAACGGGCTCGCCCACGCGTACGCCCATCCGACGAGGCAGTGCGCGAGGATCGCGAAGCGCTCGATGGGCGCGTAGCGGACGCCGCGGCGCGCGGAGAGCACCGTCATCACGCCGAACCCTTGCTTCACGTAGTGCCACCCGACGAGCAAAAACATGAGCTGGATGAAGAGCCCGAGCACGTGCGGCGAGCGCGCGACGACCCCGGTGATCGCCCACGCGGCGAGCGCGATCGGAAGCACGAACCCCGCGAGCCAATACCGAACGCGCTGCGCGCCCGAGAACGCGCGACCGAACGCGCGCTCGCGAGCGTCTTCGTAGAAGAGGAGGTACGTGACGGAGAAATGCGGATCGTTGATGACGTGCGCGCCGTAGAAAAAAAGGAAACCGACGGCGAGCTGGGCTTCCTCGAGCCCGAGCGCGCGACGAAGGAGCCACGAGAGCGGAAAGAGAAACGGCGTCACGCCGCCGACGATCAAGAACTCGAAGACGCGCGATCCGAGCGTGCGCGTCTTGGGCGCGGCTTCCGCGCGAGGCTCGAGCTCGTGGGTCAGCGGAAGCGTCGCCATGTCAGTCGCCGCACGGATTCGGCGGTGGCTGCGGGGCCTGCGCGACGGTCGTCGGGTTCGCGACGAGCTTCGCGTTGAAGCCGATGCCGATCGAGATGGCGTTGCACGCGACGTTCGGCGCGTTCGTCCCGTCGTTCAAGATGTCTTGCGCCTGGTCGATCTGCTCGGCGATCCCGTCGAACGCCGATCCGCAGAGCGACGTGGAAATCTCGCCGGCCGCCTGTCGGAACGTGGTGATGAACTCCTGCGTATCGATGACGCCCGCGATCGTGCCGTTCATCGCGTCCGCGTGGTCCACGTGATCGAACGTGATGATCGCGTCGTGGATCGTGATCGGGATTTGAATTCCCGAGAAGCCCAAGTCGAGGACGATCGGGTTCTGACCTCCGCCGCTCACGACGGTTCCGTTCGACACGTACGACGTCGGGAATTGGATGGTCGAGCCGCTCGCGATCGTCTGACCGTCCTTCACCGAAGTCGAGAGCACGGGCCAGTTCGTCGACGTGTCGAACGCGGGCGCGCCGTTGCCGTACGCGCCGCTGACGAAGACCTGCATCGAGAGGCCGAGCGCGTTTTGTTGCGGATCGTCCGAGAGACCAGTGACTTGGATCTGCAGCGTGAACGCGCCGGAGTCGATCTCGACGCTCTCGCTCTGCGACGGCGTCGGGAGGCTCGCGGCGCTCTGGAGGATCGGGAGGATGGTCGAGCCCCACGAGTTGTCGATGCCGTCGGTGCCGTCGACTTGGTTGGTCTTCGGCGAGCCTTGGTAGAGCGTGCAGACGTTCGTCGAACTCGAGGTCGTGACGAGCCCGTCGAGATCGTAGCCGTAGGACTTCCACGCGGTGTTGCTCGGCCCGCCGCCGTTGCGATCGGCTTCACCGAGGAAGATCGTTTGGATCGCGAACGTGAGCACGTTCGTCGTGGGCGCGCCGCCGTCGGGTGGAGGCGGCGGCTCGCCGGTGATGGGCGGCGGCGCGGCGTCGACGTCGGATGCGATCGAATCGGCGACGACCACGTCTGTCGCCGTCTGATCGATCGGCGCGTCTTGCGGGCTCGCTTCGAGCGCCGCATCACCGCCGTCACCGTTGTCTTGCGTTTGCCCGCCGCACGCGAGCCAAGCCATCGACACCGCCCAAGGAAGAAGCACGAGCTTTCGCATGGGAGGAGTGTACGTCACCGCTCGACTTCGTGAAACGCGACGGACTTCCCTTCGGGCTTCGCGAAATACGTCATGAGGGTCACGTCCGGGTGTTGGCCGAGGACCCACTGCGCGGCGATCTTCAGATCGTCGTGCTGTTGCTTCACGATCTCTTCGGGCGTCTCGAAGCGGTAGCGCTCTTTGTAATAGCCACAGCCTTGATGCGAGATGAGCACGACGTGTTTCGTCGCGTGCGCGCGAATCAAGAAGCTCGCTGACGCGCGCACCGCTTCGAGCGCGGAGAACCCCGCGCTTCCGAGATCGAGGAGCGCGGGTCCTCCCGGCATGCAGAGCACGTCGAGCCGCGGATGACCGAGCCCATGGAGCAGCTCTTCGACCGCGTCGGTGAAGCGGCCATCGGAGCAGTAGATGGCCAGCGCGTCGGGGTGCGATTTGTCGAACGCGATTTTCGATTTCACGCGCCGAGCGTACCAGGCAACTTGAGCGCGACGCGCTCGAAGACGCGATCGGGCGCGTAACCGACGACGAGCATCGTGATCATCAGGAGCGAGAACCACGTCACGGGCGCGAAGAGCAGCGCGATCATCACGTGCATCGTGAGCCCGTAGATCACGGCGTACGGACGCGTGCGTCGCCACGAGAACCAGAGCGGCGCGCCCACCTCGAACGCGAGCACCGTCGCTTGCATCGCCGTCCACGTCCACGCGGGAAGCGAAGACGCGAGCGCGAACGCGAGCCACGTCTGGTAGTTGCCGTGGATTTGCGACCAAAGCACGAGCGGCTCCTTGAGCCAGTCGCCGCGCATCTTCGCGACGCCCGACGCGCTGTAGATCACGACGGGCAGGACTTGGATGAAGCGGATCGCCGCGCACGGAAGGAAATCTTTTTCGAGCGCCGGCTTCGCCTTCTTCTTTTTCTTCTTCCGCGGGCGCTTGCGGAGCGCGTCGATCGAGACGCGCGCGCCGGCGGTGCTCGCGAAGATCGCGAGCGTGATGGTCGGCGCGAGCTTGCTCACGGAGTACGCGGCGAGTCGATCGGAGAGCGCGACGAACGCGCAGATCGAAGCGAACACGAGCGCGCTCGGCTTCGTCTTGAACCCGACGACGACGAGGAGCGCGGAGACGACCATCGCCGCGCCCACCGCGTCCGCGGCCCACGACGGGAGCGCCGGAACGTAGAGCGGCTGCGTCCAATCTCCGCCCAAATCCGGAACGCGAAATCCTTCGTCGCCGATCCAGTCGCCGACGTGCGCGAGGCGCGCCGACATGAACCCGAGCACGACGAGCGGCGCGAGGACGCGCAGCGTCTCCGCGCGAAGCACGTGCTGCGGCTCGTCGAGCCAGTACTCGATGCGCGCGATCAAGCTCATCGCGGGTGCACGCAGCGCGCCTCGATCTTCGACGGAGGCGTTCGGTAGAACTCGTGGCGCTCGGACTCGGGATAGGCGTCGAGCGGTTTTCGCGACCATCGCTCGAGCTTGTCGCCGACCTTCGGGATCGGGATGCGAAGGCTCATGAGGCGGACGCCGCCGAGGCGGTCGTCGCGCGGGATGCCGTCGTCGTGATTGCCGCGGTCGTGGCTCTCGACGAGGTAGTCGTCGAGAGCGTGCATCGTCTTCGCGTTGTGACGCTCGAAGCGCATGACGCGATTGAAGCGGTTCTCTTTGTCTTCCGTGTCGATCGGAAAATACGGACGCGTGTCGAGCTCGGTGAAGAGGTGAGTTCTGCAGTCGTAACCTTCGGCGCGATAATCGATCGTCGCGTGCGCGGCGAGCGGGAAGAGCGCGGAGACTTGAAGGAAGAACGCGATCGGACGCGGGAGGATTTTCGTGTCGACGCCCGTGCCGGCTCCGTCGAGCCAAATGCCGACGAGAAACAGCGCGACGACGACGCGCACGACCCGCTGACGAAACGTCGGAGTCAAAGCGGCGTCAGTGTTGCACGGACGCGCGCTCGCTGGACTCGCGTTTCGCCTTGCGCGACTCGAGGAACGTCGTGATGCGATCGAGCTCGCCCGCCTTGAGCGTGCTCGCGAACGCCGGCATGTTCGTCCCGCCGTTGTTGATGCGGATGATGATCTCGTCGCGCGTGAGGAGATCGCCGATGTGCGAGAGGTTCGGTCCGCGCCGCCCGCCTTGTTCGTCGATCATGTGGCACGAGAGGCAGCCTTTGTCGTGGAAGAGCACCGCGCCCTCCGCGACGGGTCCCGATTTCGTGCCGACGATCTCCGCGCTGAGCTGACCCGCGTCGAAGTTCGGCGACCACGGCGAGCGCGCGCCGACGATCCACAGAGATCCGATCATCACGACCGCGAACACGACGACGGCGATCGCCCACGGCCTCCGCCGCGCGCTCCGCTCGCCCTTGTTCGAGATGAACGGCGGCGAGATCAAGAGACCGCCGGCGACGAGCGGCGCGAGCAAGATCACCGCGGTCTCGAGCTTCGACGGACAAAGCGACAGCACCGCGAAGTACCAGAGCAAATACCAATCGGGTCGCGGCGCTGCGTTGATCAAGCTCGGATCGGGAGGGTCGCCGATTTCGGGAGGACCCACGATCACCGCCATCGCCACGATGCCGGCGACCATCGCGATCGAGAAGACGACGTCGCGCCACGCGGCGTCCGGCCAGAACGGCACGCCGTCCTTCTTGAGGAGCGCGTGATATTTTTCGCGGTACGTCTTCGGATCGACTTTTTCTCCCGGCACCGGCGGCTCCGAAATTCCGTGGCGCATCACGAGCACGAGGTGAAGCCCGACGAACGCGAAGATGATCGCGGGAATGATGAAGACGTGGATCGCAAAGAAGCGCGAGAGCGTCGCGCCGCCGACCGTGTCGCCGCCCAAGATGAATCGCGCGATCTGCGGACCGACGACGGGCATGCGTCCCGCTTGCTCCGCGCCGACGACCACCGACCACGTCGCGTTTTGATCCCAGCGAAGGAGCTGCCCCGTGAATCCCATGCCGAGCGTGCACGCGAGGAGCAAAACGCCCGAGAGCCAGTTCATCTCGCGCGGGAATTTGTAGGACCCTGCGAGGAACACTTGGCCCATGTGGATGCCGACCATCAGCACCATCGCGGACGCGCCGTAAAAATGAAGCCCGCGCATCACGCGACCGAACGGCGCGTGGTGCGTGATGAAGAGGAGCGTGTCGTACGCTTGCGAAGACGACGCGATGTAACTGAACGCGAGCGTCACGCCCGTCGCGACTTGGATGATGAAGGCGAAGAGCGTCGCGCTGCCGAACACGTACCACCAGCGCGCGCCGCGCGGCACGGGATGCTCCATGATCGGTTTGAGCGTGGACGTGACGCCGACGCGATCGTCGATCGTCGTCCACGCGGCGCGCAGGAGTTTTTTCGTTCGATCGAACATGCTCAGCCGATGGGGATCGGGTCCGTTCGAATTTCGACGCGACCGTCTTTGACGCGACACGGATATTTCGTGAGGCCGTGCGGAGGGGGACCTGCCGCGACGCTTCCGTCTTCGTAGTACACGCCGCCGTGACAGGGGCACATGAAGAGGCGCGCGTCGGGCAACCAACGCACCGGACAACCGAGGTGCGCGCAGTTCACGGAGAACGCTTCGAACTCGTTCTCGCCGATGCGCCGGAGCCACGCGGCGGTCTTCGCGGTGACGCCCGCCCACGGAAGCGGCGACGCGTCGACGAACACCACGTTCACCGTCTCGCCGATCTTCACCGACTCGACGCCGCCCACCTCGCGCCACTCGCGCGGCTGATCGCCGAAGAGCGGCGCGACGATGAACCCGACGAGCGGCACCGCGAGCGCGGCGCCGCCCGCGCACCCGACGGCGATGCTCATCTTGCCGAGGAGCTGCCGGCGCGCGATGAGCGTCGCCTCCGCTTTTTGCTCTTCCGTCGGCTCCGGCGGAGGGTCGGATTTTTTCTCAGGCTCGTCCGGCATTGCGCATCTCTCCTATCCAGGCTCCGAGCGAAGCGATCATCACGGCGAGCCCGACGCCCACGAGCACGAGCGACGTGAGCAGGCCCCACATGAAGAGCGTCGTGCCGAACGCGACGCCCGCGGGCGCGAACGTCGGCGGCGGAATCCGCGCGGGCCGAGCCTCGTTCCAGTCTTTTTCAGGCTTCACGCGACGAATCCTTTGCATGTGAAGGAATGCCTTCTTGGCGCGCGTACCGCCCGTACATGAAGACGATGCACGACGCGTAGACGAGGCAACCGGGGACCCACATCAAGAGGCCTCCGACTTCTTGATCGGCCTTCGCGGACACGTTCCACGCTTCGCGGATCGCGTTCGGTCGCGCGAAGACCGAGCACACTTCGATCGGCGAGAACGTGATCGCGACGCCGAGCACCGTGCACGCGGCGCACGCCGTGAACAAATACGCGAGCGCGCCGAACGTCGAGAGGCGATGCGCGGCGCGCGCGCCGAAGATCGGCCAGAAGAACGCGGAGCCCATCGCGAGGAGCGAGACGGTCTGCGCGTGGAACGCGAGCGCGCTCTGCGACGCGGCGTTGCACAGCGTCGGCGCGTGCCAGAGCCACATCGCGGACACGCCGAGCGCCCACGAGAGCACGGCGCGCACGGAGAACCCTTCGTGCGCCTCGCCGGGCGGTTCGTGCGCGAGTGACGCGAGAAAGAGCGGCGGGCAGACGAGAACGAGAAGCAGATGCTGCGCCATGTGCGCGCTGAAGAAGACGCCGCGCGCGAGGAACGCGAGCGGCGACGCGAGCGCGACGAGCACGGCGAAGAGCGCGGCGACGAAGAGCGCGGGGCGCGCGACGCGCCGGTACGCGAGCCCAGCGAGCGCGAGGATCGCGAGCGCGATCGGATCGAAGGTCCACACGTTCACGTCAGACTCCGGATGTAGACGATCGAGAACACGACGACCCACACGACGTCGACGAAGTGCCAATACATCCCGAGCGCCTTGAACGCGCTCGAGTGCTTCACGTCGTCGAAGTCGCCCATCCGCGCGAGCGCGAAGAGAACGCCGAGCGCGATCAAACCGAGCGTGACGTGCAAGCCGTGGAAGCCCGTGAGCGTGAAGAACGTCGTCGCGAAGAGGCTCGTCGACGCGCCCATCCCGTGCGCGATCAAGCCGCGGTACTCGTTGCCTTGGCCGACGACGAAGATCGCGCCGAGCACGATCGTGATCGCGAGCCACGTGCGCATCGCGGACGCGTTGCCTTTCGCGAGCGCGCGCTCCGAGAAGACGAGCGTGAAGCTCGACGCGAAGAGGCACGCGGTGAAGATCCCCGTCGTCTTCAGATCCAAGTGCGCAGCGGCCGCGCTCTTGTCGAGATTGAAGAAGACGTACGTGATGACGAGGATGGCGAAGAAGAACGCTTCGGACGCGATGAACGCCCACATGGCGGTCGCGCCGACGTCGGGGAGGGTTTGCCGCGTGGTCGTTTTTTCCGACTCGCGCGGACCGGCGTGCGCCAGATCGTACAGGGGGCGACGGCCGTGAATGGGCGGGACGCGATCGAAGTTGTCGTGAGGCGGAGGCGAGGTCGTCGCCCACTCGAGCGTCCACGCGTCCCACGGGTTGTCGCCGGCTTTCTCTCCGCGGCGCGCGCTCACGAAGATGTTCCACGCGAACACGAGCACCGAGATCGCCATGATGATCGCGCCGACCGACGAGATCGCGTTCAGCAATCCCCAGTTCGGAAGATCGGGGTACGTGTAGACGCGACGCGGCATGCCCATCTTGCCGAGCATGTGTTGCACGAAGAACGTCATGTTGAAGCCGATGACGGTGAGCCAGAAGTGCCAGCGTCCGAGCTTCTCGCTCATCATGCGCCCGGTCATTTTCGGAAACCAGTAGTAGGTCGCGGCGATGATCGCGAAGGCGGTGCCGCCGAAGAGGACGTAGTGGAAGTGCGCGACGACGTAGTACGAGTCGGTGAGGTTCCAATCGACCGGAGCGGACGCGAACTGCACGCCGCTCAAACCGCCGATGACGAACTCGAGCAGGAATCCGACGGCGAAGAGCATCGCGGTCGTGAAGCGAATCGTGCCGCCCCACATCGTCGCGATCCAGTTGAAGATCTTCACGCCCGTCGGCACGGCGATGAGCATCGAGCCCGCCGCGAACGCGAGGTCGGCGCGGTGACCGAGCCCCGCAGCGAACATGTGGTGCGCCCACACGCCGAACGAGAGCACGGCGATCGCGAGCGTGGACCCCGCGACGAACTCGTAGCCGAAGATCGGTTTGCGCGAGAAGACCGGGATGATCTCCGAGATCATCCCGAACGCGGGGAGCGCCATGATGTAGACCTCGGGGTGACCGAAGGTCCAAAAGAAGTGCTGCCACAAAATCGCGGAGCCTCCGCCGTGCGCTTGGAAGACGTGCGCGTCGAGCTGGCGATCGACGAGCAGCATGACGAGCGCTGCGTTCAAGACCGGGAGCGCGAGGATGATGAGGAACGCCGTGACGAACGTCATCCACACGAAGAGCGGCAAGCGCCGCATCGTGAGGCCCGGCGCGCGCAATGTTACCACGGTAACAATCACGTTGATCGCGCCGGCCACCGAGCCGATGCCGAGCGTGAGCAGCGCGATCGCCCAATAGTCCGTGCCCATCGTCGACGAGTAAGGCGTCTCGCTGAGCGGCGCGTAACTGAACCATCCCGTCTGCGGCGCGCCGCCCGCGAAGAACGAGAAGTGAAGCAGCGCGCCGCCGAACGGAAAGAGCCAGTAGCTCATCGCGTTGAGGCGAGGGAACGCCATGTCGCGCGCCCCGATCATGAGCGGCACGAGATAATTCGCGAAGCCCACGAGCGTCGGCATGACGACGAGGAAGATCATCGTCGTGCCGTGCATCGTGAAGATTTGGTTGTACGCGTCGGGCCCGATGAGCTTCGAGTTCGGGTGCGCGAGCTGGATGCGAATGAGGAGCGCTTCGACGCCGCCGACGCAGAAGAAGAAGAGCGCCGTGAGCAGGTAGAGGATGCCGATGCGTTTGTGATCGACCGTCGCGATCCACGAGAACGCGCCGTGCTCGTCGTGTGCGTCGTGCGCGTGCTCGATGTGCGGATCGGCGGTCGTCATCGGAGCGTCTCGAAGTAGGCGACGAGATCGGCGGTGTCGCGCTCGCCGAGGTTCGCGTCGGGCATGTGGCAGCCGGGTTTGACGTCGCCGGGATGACGAAGCCAGTCGGCGAGGTTCTTCGACGTGTTGTCGAGGATGCCGGAGCCGAGCGTGTTGCGCGACGCGAGGTGCGTGAGGTCGGGCGCGACGCGCGCGCCGTCCGACGTGGGCGCGCCGATCGCGTGGCACTTCACGCACGTCATCGCGTTGAAGAGCTCCGCGCCGTGCTTCTCCGCGTCCGTCGTGGGCTCGGGTGGCGGCTCGAGTTGTTTCTTCTCCCACGCGTCGAAGTCGGCTTGCGACTCCGCGATCACCGCGATGCGCATCCACGCGTGCTGCACGCCGCAATACTCCGCGCACGCGCCGAGGTACGTTCCCGGCTTGTCCGCTTGAAGCCAGATGCTCACGCTGCGTCCTGGCACCGCGTCGATCTTTCGCGCGAGCTCTGGCACCCAGAAATCGTGGACCACGTCGGCCGATTCGACGCCGATGACGAGCGGTTTACCGACGGGCACGTGGATCTCGTTCGCGGCGATCGCGCCCGATTTGTATTTCGCGCTCCACCACCACTGGTGCGCCGTGACGACGACGTCGGGCTCGCGATCGATCGGCGCGTCCGACGCGTTCATCGCGCGCACGGTGAACGCGAGGAGCATGATCAAGACGAGGATGGGCGCGATCGTCCACGCGATCTCGAGCTTGGTGTGGCCTTCGATCTCGCTCGGCCGACGCTTGCCGTCGTCGCGGAATTTGTAGACCGCGTACGCGATCAAAATCGCGACGACCGCGAAGATGATCCCGCAAAGGACGATGGTGTCGCCGAACAAATCGGCGATGGCTTGCGCTTGCGGCGAGCGCGCATCGAACCCCGGGCTCACGGCGGCGACGTTATCACAAGCGCGTTTCGAGTAGACTGACGCGATGCTTCGCGTGGCGCGCGTCGTCGAACGAACCGAGAGCGAAGGTCCCGGTCAGCGTTTCGCCGTGTGGGTGCAAGGCTGCTCGCTGCGCTGCGCGGGGTGCTGCAACGCGGAAATGTTTCCCGCGCGCGGCGGTGCGATGGAGGATCCGCAGAAGCTCGCGGAACGCGCGAGCGCGTGTGGCGTGGACGGAGTGACGCTGCTCGGCGGGGAACCGTTCGAGCAAGTCGATGCGTGCGCGGCGTTCGCGCGCGAGGCGCGCGCGCGCGGCCTCAGCGTGATGACGTTCACGGGCTTCACGATCGAAGAGCTCGCCGAGCGCGAAGGGGCGCGCGCGCTGATCGATGCGTGCGACCTCCTCGTCGACGGACGCTTCGTGCGCGAGGAGCTCGACGCGTCGCGCCGGTGGATCGGATCGAAGAACCAACGCATGCACTTTCTGACCGCGCGCTACGATCGGGAGGACCCACGGTTTCGCGAGCGGCAGACGGCGGAGATTCGCTTTTCGCGCGGCGAGATCGTGATGAACGGCTGGCCGTCGCTCGTGCCGCAAGTGCGGAGGAGCGCGCGATGATCGAGATGGTCGGCAGCTCCGACGCGGGCGCGTCGATGGTCGACGTGGCCCGCGCGATCGTGCGCGAAGGTCCGTACGACGCGATCGAGCCGACGCTCCTCGCGCCGATCGAAGTGCGCGGGCTCACGACGAGCGCGATGCGCGCGTTCGAGGACGCGCTGGCGAAAGGATGCGTTCACGCGCTCGCGCGTCACGGAGGGTGGCGCGCGATCGAGCGTCGCACGGCGTCCGGCGTGCGCGTCGCGCGGCTGTGGGAGGCGCGCACCGAGACGCTCGCGTTCTCGCCGTACACGTTCGAGCTGTGTCGGTTCTTGGTGACGCAGCCGCTCGGCGGCGGGACGCGCTTCGAGCCTTTTTCGCTCGCGCCGAAGACGAACGGCGACGAGCTCGTCGCGTACCTCGCGTGCGCGCTCGTCGAAGGGAAGTCCGTCGAGTCCATCGTCGCGTCGCAGCCGGGCGTTCGCGCGTCGGCGCTCGCGTGGCTCGGATTTCCGCGAATGCTCGGGAGCGAAGGGCGCGGCGCGCCGGACGCGGCGCGCTTCGCTCCGATCGTGACGAGCGTGCTCGTCGACGGGCTCGAAATGGATCTCGCGCGCCGCGCGGCGCGCTTCGCGCGCGAACTCGGCGACGTGACGAGCGCGCCGCGTCTCCTCGCGCTCGGTCGATCGCGCGAGAGCGTGCTCGGCGCGTTCGTCGACGCGTGCATCGCGCACGATCGCGTCGAGAGCGCGACGTTCGTCGTGGAGTCCGCGGGCGCGTTCGCGAGCGCGCCCAAACCGACGCTCGAGAAAACCGCGACCCTCCAAGCGCGACTCGACGCGCGCCGCGCGACGGGCGGGCACCTCCGCGTCGTCGGGCGGCTCCGGCGCGAGCACGAAAAGGCGCGCAACGTGAGCTACATCGACGAAAACTACGAAGGCGCGCAGCTGCTCCTTGCGCGATGGGAGCACGTCGGGAACGATGGCGCTGCGCAGGAGCAGAACATCTTCGCGCGCGCCGCAAACGCGCTCTCGCAAATCGAATCTTGGGACGGAGGTTAGAATGTCGCGCGCGTATCGCATCGCGGTGAGCGGATCGATCGAACGGGTCGTGCACGTCGACGACGGCGTCTGCGGCTCGCTCGAGCTCCTGCCGATTCTGCCGAAGGAGCGCATGCGCGATCTCCTCGCGAGCGAGCTCGCGCGACGCGGATTCACGATCGAGAAAAACATCGCGCGAAAGACGCCGGAGAAAGGCATCGTCGTCGAGGTCGATCTCGACGCGTCCACCGTCACCGTGAAGGTCGAGGGCGACGTCGCGCTCAACATCGAGCACCAAGAGCGCGCGGTGCTCGGAGAGCGCCGCCCGTCGATCGAGCGCGAAGCCGAGGCGCGCGAGAAGCTGAAGGACAAAGTGGACGCGGAGCTCGCGCGCGCGGCCGCCGCGGAGATCGAGCGCGGCCGTCGCGTGCTCGCGCAGAAGCTCGAGGGCAAGCTCCGCGATTTGAAGGGCGAGATCGACGAAGCGATCAACCGCGTCACCGCCGACGCGCTCAAGGAAAAAGCGCGCTCGATGGGCGAGATCGAAGAGATCGCCGAGGATCCCGCGACCGGCTCGCTCACCATCAAGGTGAAGCTTTGAGTCGCATCGTCGCCGAAAAAGATCTTCCGCTCGATCTCACGCTCTCCGCGGCGGTCGAAGCGGCGTACGCGTCGGAGCTCGCGGCGTGCGAGCAAGCGCTCTCGCAGCGTCTCCCGACGCTCGTCGAGTGCGACAAGGACCTCACGCCGTTCTTCTACGCGCAGGTGCGCGATCGCTTGAAGCGCCGGAACGTACGCTGCGTGTACCTCGACGGGCGTCCGACGGGCGAGCCGCAGCCCGGGGAGCTGCCGCGCGGCGTCGTCGACACGATGATCGCTCAACTCCGCGACGCCGTGCGCGGCCCGGTCGGCGAGCGCGTCGTCGTCCTTCCGCACCTCGATTTGCTCACGACGACCGCGGGCGGCCTCACCGGCGAAGCGCGCGAAGTGATCCCGCTCCTCTACGAAAATCCGCAAGTGCTGTGGATGGGCTTCAAGGATCCGTCGTTTCCGTTGCCGCGCGTGATCGAAAACCTCTTCATGCACCGCGAGAGCATCCTCGGCATCGCGCGCGATCGGCTCCGTCACCTCGTCACGCAGAAGGAAGCGCGCAAGCTCGGCAAGGAGTTCGATCCGTATCGCTTGTATTCGTTCGTCTCCGGATTGAACGCGGTGCGACTGCGTCGCGTGCTCGGCGCGCTCATCGGCGAGGACTATCCGGCCGACGTGCGCCCCGCGTACACGCAGCTCCGCGCCGCGACGCTCACCACGAACGACGTCACGATGCCCGACGTCTCGCTCGACAAAGACATCGGCGGGTACGCGAAGGTCAAGGAGCGGCTGCGCAAAGAGATCCTCGACGTGCTCGATTACAAATCCACGCTCGCGTCGCCCGAGGAGATCAAGCGCGTCGAAGCGCTCGTGCCGCGCGGCATGATTTTTTGGGGTCCTCCCGGCACGGGAAAGACTTTGTTCGCGAAGGCGATGGCGACGTCGCTCGGCGCGGCGGTGTCGATCGTGAGCGGTCCCGAGCTCAAGAGCCGCTGGGTCGGCGAGAGCGAAGAGAACATTCGGCAGATTTTCTTGCGCGCGCGTCAGAGCGCGCCGTCGATCATCGTGTTCGACGAGCTCGATTCGTTCGCCGCGGCGCGCGGCACGTTCACGGGATCCGGCGTCGAGCACTCGATGGTGAACCAGCTCCTCACCGAGATGGACGGGTTTCGCAAAGACGAGCTCGTGTTCGTCGTGGGCACGACGAACTTCGTCGAGTCGCTCGACGCGGCGCTCTTGCGCCCGGGGCGATTCGAATTTCACCTGCAGGTCCCCTATCCGAACGCCGACGATCGCCGCGCGATCCTCTCCGTGCACGACAAGAAGCTCGGCCTCGAGATGAGCGAGCGCGCGATGGACTACGCGGTGAAGCGCACGAGCGATCTCGTCGAAGGCACCGAGTCGCGTTACTCGGGCGATCACTTGCAAGCGCTCTGTCGCGCCATCGCGCGGCGAAGGCTGCGCGATCGAACGGCAGGTCCCACCGAGATCGCCGACGTCGAGCGCGCGCTCACCGAATACCTCGAGCGCCCCGAGCTCACGCCGCACGAAGAGAAAGTCGTCGCGACGCACGAAGCGGGTCACGCGATCTGCGCGCTCCACTGCGAGCACGCGCCGCCCATCGAACGCATTTCGATCCGCGGGGATCTCGGCGGCGCGCTCGGGTTCGTGCGTTACGCCGATCCCGCGCATCGGTACGTCGTCACGATCGCGCAGCTCCGCGCGAACATTTGCGTGCTCTACGGCGGACGCGAATCCGAGTCGGTGCTGCTCGACGATCTCTCCATCGGCTCGGCGCACGACGTCGATCGCGCGACCGCGATCGCGCGCTCGCTCGTCGAAGAGTTCGGGATGGGCGGAGACGATCTCGGCGTGCGGCGTTTCGCGATCGATCCGCGCGACCGCGTCTCGCGTTTGTCGGACGGGACGCGCGCGTCGCTCGAGCGCAGCGTGCGCGACATCCTCGAGCACGAGCGCGCCCGCGCGCGCCAGATCGTCGAAGAGCACAAAGACGAAATCATCGCGCTGCGCGACATGCTGCTCGAGAAGAAGGTCCTCGATCGCGCCGCGTTCGCGGAGATTGGAGCGAAGAAACATGGCTAGCGCGCGCATTCGTCTCGAGGTCGACGCCGTCACCAAGAAACGCACCATCGTGATCTCGTACGAGAGCGACTCCGACGCGCTCCCGCACGAGCACGAAGAGGCGCACCGCGCGATCGTCGACAAGCTCATCGAGCGCGGCGTGATCGAGGAAGGCGAGCCGATCCGCATCGAGCGAGAAGGGGAGTCGAACGTGGCGCGCGAGGCGAAGGAGAACGAGCAGCCGGAGCGGCGGGGAGTGAAACAAGGATCGTGACGGTCACGCTTCGGTTCACGAGCGAGGAGTCGCTGCGCATCGCGATCGCGACCGCGGCGCTCGCGGACGCAGCGAGCAAACCCGCGCGCGCGTGGCGCGACGAGCGGGCCGTGATGATCCAACCGCGCGCCGCGCTCGACAAAAGCGCGATGAGCGCGCTGCGCGAGAGCGGCGTCGAATCGCGCGACGGCGTGCGCGCGCCGAAGGACGCTCTCGACGCGCGGTGCTGGGCGGAGGTCGTCGCGATGAAGCGCGGCGCGATCGAGACCGCCGAGCGCGTCGTGTTCGTCGCGCCGGACGCGGAGACGATGCTCGAGACCGCGGGCGAGCTCCTGCGACTCGGGTGCGATCGCCAAGAGATGATGCGCGCAGACGGCGCGTTCCTCCTTCGCGCGACCGCGCCGCCGTTCTACACCGTCGCGCGCGCGATCGATCGCGTCGCGGGCGTTCGCGCGTTCGTCGCGGCGGGCGAGCGCGTGTGGCTCGAGGTCGGTTGGACGCACCCGCTCGCGTTGCACCTGCGTCCCGCGGACGACGAGATCGTGTTCCTTTCGCCGCACGAACCGTGGCGCACGGTCGCGGACGGCGCGTGGACGAACGTTTACGAGATCGTCGACGTCGTCGTTCCGAAGGGCGTGCGAACGCACGAAAAGCAGGGCCGTGAAATGCCCCGCCTTCGCGTTCCGCTGCGGCTCGCGCACGGCGCGGATGAATCGCCGACGCTGTGGGTGATCCGACGAGACGCGATCGAAAAAGTCGAGCGCATGATCAAGAACGTGCCCGGTGAGGTGATCGAAGGGCTGCTCTTCGCAGTCACGACGTCGAGCCCGCCGACGGTGGTGCTCCGCGCTCGGCCGTCGAAGAAGCCGATCGCGATCGAGATCGACGGCGAGGCGTTCCATCCGCACATGCAGATCGCGAACTTGTTCTTGCCGCGCGCTCGATCGATCGAACCGCCGCTGCGTCGCGACGTCGTGCGCGAGCTGCTCGCGCCGGACGCGGACGCGATCACGTGGGTCACCGGCGACGGCGACGCGATCGCGGTCGAGCGCATCGCGGACGCGGCGTTCGTCCCGCTCGCGAGCTGGGTCGAGTACGCGATCGATCGCGCGACCGAGCTCGACGCGTGGGTGCAGAGCGCGCGGTTCGAGTTCGCGGAGTACGTCGTCGAAGCGGAGCCGTCGCGTCCAGAAGACGATCACGAGGACGACGAGCCGAAGAAAAAATCGAAGAAACGCGAGCCACCCAGAGCGCCGGAGCCGCCGCCACCAGCACGCGTGGAGACCTCGCGCGCGAAGACGAAGATCATCCGCGAAGACGCACCGACCTCGAACGCCGCGCCCGACGCGGTGATCGAGGAGCTCGTCTCGATCGAACGCGACTTCATCGCGCTGCAAACGCCGGCGGACGATCCCGCGCGCACCGACGCGTGGCGCACGATGGGCGAGCTCAACGCGCGCGCCGGGCGTGCGAAGGACGCGACGCTCTGCTTCACGCGCGTCGTGTGGGCGGCGAAGCGCGACGCGCGCGACGTCGTCGAGCTCTGGGCGTCGCGCGAACGAACGCGCACCGCGGACGAAATCCTCACGATGACCGCGCCGGAGCGCGAGGACGTCAGCGCGCTCGCGGCGATCCTCGCGCGCGCTTCGCTCGCGGGCGAAACCGTCGACGCCGCGCGCGCCGCGCTGTGGCTCGATCGTCACGACGACGTGCTCGATTTGCGATCGCTCTGGCTCGCGCGCGCCGCGCTCTCGCGCCTCGTCGGGCGCGACGAGCTCGGCCTCGCGCGCGCGAGAGATCGCATCTTGCAGAAGCTCCATCACGGGCTCTCGCTCGATCGCGACGTGCCGACGTTTCTCCGCGTCGTCGCCGGCTCGCGCGATCCCGCGCAGGTCGAGCGGCTCGCCGCCGGCGTGCAGTCCCTCGTGAAAAAATTCGAGAAGACGAAGCGGCGCGCGTCGACCGTCGAAGCTCCGCCGAGCCTCACGCTCGCGTACGTCTTGTTGGTCTCGGCGTGCGGTTGCGCGCGCCTCGGGCGCGTCGAGCAAGCCCGCGCGTTCGCGGAGCGCGCGAAGAAGCTCCTCGACCTCGAAGAGCCGGTGCACGGTTTCTTGGGCCGCGCGTACCTCGCGCGCATCGATCAAGCGATCGAGGGCCTCCCCGCGGAGACGCCGCTCCCCGCGGACGTCGCCGCGCGCCTCAACGCGCTCGACACCTTCGCGCGCTACAAAGTCGATCGCGTACGGCAGTTCTCCAACGTGCTCGAGCCGCAAGAGCGGCTCGATCCGGTCGCGGCGTTTCATCGCGGCGAGCGCGATCCGCGCGGACCGGAGTTCGAGCCGCTGCGCGGTCAATCGGACGTCGTCGCGCTCGAGGAGTCCGTCGCGCAGATCGTCGCGAAGGCGAAGAAGAGCGCGCCCGACGAGCGCGCGCGCCTCTACGACGGCGTCATGGATTTTTTCCCGCTCGTCCCCGCGGATGCGGCGATCGCGCACCTCGAGACGATCGAGAAGTCCGTCGGCGACGTTCCGACCGCGCGGCGTGCGCAGCTCCTCGAAGAAGCGCTCATGCGCGGCGGGCACGTCGGCGATCAGGAGCTCGCGCGTCGCTTGTTCACCGCGCTGCGCGACACGCTCGCGTCGCTCGACGTCGAAGCCGCCGCGCCGATGACCGCGGTGCTCGGCGGGACGCTCCGCACGCTCCGGCGCGTCGGTCTGCGCGACGAAGCGAGCGAGCTCCTCGCGACGATGCAGAAGATCGCGTCGGGTGACGGGCTCGCCGCGCGCATCGCGCGCGTCCACGCGGCGAGCGCGCTCGCGTACACCGGCGCGTTCGACAAAGCGCGTCCCGTGTTCGACGCGACGCTCACCGCGCTCTCGCGCGACATGCCGATGCCTGCGCGACTCGATCTCACGCGCGCCCTGACGCGCGCGCTCGCGCACGCGCCGTTCGACTACGCGCTCGCGTCGCTCCAAACGATCGCCGACAAGCTCGACGTCGTCACCGACAGCTTCAACACGAACAGTCACGTGTGCGTGTCCGTCGTCGCGTTCATGGAATCGCTCGTGTTCGGTTACGCGAGCGACGAGCTCGGCGTGAGCGACGCGGGACGCAAGTGGCTTGACGACGACGAGTACCTCATTCGCAAACGCATCCAACGCGAGACGACATGAAAGACACAGATCAAATCGACGCATCGTTCGAAGAGCTCGCCGCCGAGGCGAACGACGTGCGCACGCGCATCAACCGCTTTCGCACGGCGCTCGGTCGCTACTTCGTCGACAAACAAAAGCTCATCGACTTGATGACGATCTCCGCGGTCGCGCAGGAGCCGCTGCTCCTCGTGGGTCCTCCCGGCACGGCGAAGAGCGATCTCGTGCTCAAGTTCAAGGACGCGCTCGGCCTCGAGGACACGGATTACTTCGAGTACATGCTCACGCGCTTCACCGAGCCGAGCGAGGTGCTCGGACCGATCGACATCAACCAACTCCGTGAAGGCCGCTACATCCGTCGCGAGCGCGGAAAACTGCCGACGGCGAAGCTCGTCTTCCTCGACGAAATCTTCAAGAGCAACTCCGCGATCCTCAACTCGCTGCTCACGATCATCAACGAGAAGAAGTTCTATCAAGACGGCGTGCCGCAGCCGGTGAAGCTGAAGATCCTCTTCGCTGCGACGAACGAGATCCCCGAGCACGCCGAGCTCGGCGCGCTCAAAGATCGCTTTTGTCTGAAGGCGGCGTGTCGATCGGTTCAAGAGGATCACTTCGTCGAGCTCCTCGACGCGGGGCTCGAGAATCAGACGCACCGCGATTTGAACCAGAAGCCGTGGGTGGAGGGTCACGCGTCGCTGATGGATTTTCTGAAGGCGCACCGCTACCTCACGATGCTCATGGGCCAGCGCGAGAAGAGCGCGGACGGCGACGTGACGAACGACCGCCACAAATATTTCAAAGACGAGCTCTTGCGCGAGCTGCGACGCGTCTTGAAGACGCTCGTGCGCGAGGACAACGTGTTCGTGAGCGATCGCAAGATCGTGAAGCTCTATCGGTTGCTCCGCACGCGCGCGTGGGTCCTCCACGGCGGCGCGGTGGAGCGCGAGGATTTGATCCTGCTCTCGTATCTCGGCGAGACGCGCGAGGAAGTCGACTTGCTCGAGACGAAGGTGCCGAAGCTCCTCGGACTCTCGACGCCGAACGAGGCGCGCGCGTCGTGACGTCCACGCAGGGGCCGCCTTCGTCGCGCGGCGTCGCGATTCGCGATCGCGACGACGCCACGCGGTGGCTCTCCGCGGGCGTGTGGCTCTCGCGCGTCGTGCCGCCGACGAACGAAGAGCTGCGTCGCGTCGTGCCGTGGATCGTCGCGGCGCTCGGCGAGCGCCTCGATCTTCCGCCGCTCGGCGTGGTCGCGGACGTCGGCGCGATTTTGCACGGCGAGACGATGTCGCGCCCCGCGCGCGTTCCGCACGCGAAGCTCGACGGCGCGATCCGCCGCTACGAAGACTCGCTGCTCGGGCGGCTCGGCGCGGACTCGCGCATGCGGAGCTGCGCGGACGCGATCGCGAAATTGCCCGAGGATCTGCGCGCGCGCGGCGTCGCGATCTTCGTCGCGAGCCTGATGGACCACCTCGGGTTCGATCTCGGCGCGACGATTCAACCCGGCGTCGTGCGAAGCGCCACGGCGCGCTCGAACGATCTCGCTTCGCGCGGCGCCGCGGCGATCGGCGCGTCCGAGGACCTGCGGAGCAAGCTCGAGGCCGCGTACGAAGCGCTCGCGCGCGGCGCGAAGCGCGCGAGCACGCTCGTCACCGACGCGGACGTGTTCACGCTCGAGAACCTCGCCGTGCTCCGCACGCTGACGCAGCGGCTGGCGATCGCGCAAGTCGTCCACGCGCGCGAAGCGATCGGCGCCGCGCTCAAGAATCCGATCCGCACGAAACGGCGGAGCACCGGAGACAGCGCGACGCGCGACGAGACCGAGAGCGAATATCCGATCGGCGGATTCGCGTCGGTCTCGACGAGCGGGAGCATCGAGAACGTCGTCACGTCGGAGCTCGTGTACATGGACGCGGGAGGTAGCGCCTCGAAGCGCGACGCCGTCGATTTGTTCGACGTGCGCTACGCGGAAGGCGAGCTCCTCTACTACACGCGCGACGAAGCGATCCTTCGCCGGCAGCGGCGGCTCGTGACGTTTCTCCTCGCGGGCGATCTCGCGTCGGCGCGCGTGAAGGACGGGAACCTCCCGTGGCAACGCGTGGTCGCGCTGCTCGCGACGATCGGCGCCGTCGTCGACAAGCTCGTGCGCGATCTCGGGCACGAAGCGCTCGCGTTTCGCGTCGTGTTCGTTCGCGACGACGCGCACCCGCCGCCGCTCGACGCCGAACGCGAGATCCTCACGCTCCTCTTTCGCGAGCTGCGCGACAAAGGGATGCTCGCGATCGTCGAGTCGACGCTCGACAAAGAGCTCGCGCACCTCGCGATCGAAGCGCGCCGCGCGCTCGTCGAGATCATCGCGTGCTCGGCGCGCGAAGGCGCGCTCGACGTCGCCGCGCAGAAGATCGTCGTCGCGCCGCTCGTCGCGGGATCGGCCGACCTCGCGGCGTGGCAAGCACAGGCCGTCGAAGTCGTCGCGCAGCTCTTGTGAGACGCGCGCCGCGTCGTTACCATCGCGAGGCTTCCGGAGCGTTGCAAGAGCTAGCCATCCGTCTGCGATGCTTCGTCGCGGCTGTTCATCACTACCCATCGAGAACGAGTAAGGACGAGGCCCGCTTCGCTGCTTCCTTAGCCTCGTCTTCCTCTGTGTGAAAGTAGCGGCGCTCCGGAAGCATTCTTTCTCATGACCCTCGGCGAGTTGATCCTCACGTTGAAACCGCTGCTCGAAGCGCCGCACGAGAACGCGGCGCGCATCATCGAGCTGCTCGATGAGCACAAGAGCCTCGCCGAGTTCGAGGTCGCGCGCTTCTACGTGAGCCGCGCGTTCGCGCCGATCATCCAAGCGCAGACCGCGAGCAAGAACCCCGAAGAGCGGCGCGTCGCGGCGCGGGGGATCGCGACCGTGCTCGCGCGGTCCGACTCGTCGCGTCTCCTTCGGCGCATGGTGAAGGACGCCGACCCGCGCGTTCGCGGCGCCGCGCGCGCGAGCATGCGACGACTCTCGCTCAACGACGTCGCGCTCCCCGACACGCGCTTTCAACCCCATCGCTACAACGTGAAGCGCCCGTTCGTCCCCGGAGGGTGGAACCCGTCGGGGTGGTCGTTCGGCACGTTCCAAGGGCGCCGCACGCGCAAACCGATCAAGGCGAAGCTCCCGCCGATCGCGTCGCCCGCGGATCTCGCGAAGCTCGTCGGGCTCGCGTCGCCGAAGGAATTCGACGCGCTCATGCGCGCGGGCGAAGGCGCGGGCTCGCCGTACGTCGCGTTCGAGATCCCGAAGGCGAGCGGAGGGACGCGCACCATCCACGCGCCGCGCAAGAAGCTCAAGGCGGTCCAGCGAAAAATCCTCGACGAGATCGTCGCGAAGATCCCGACGCACGACGCGTGTCACGGCTTCACGAAGAAGCGATCGATCGTGACGAACGCGACGCCGCACCAAAAGAGCGCGATCGTGATCCGCTTCGACCTCGAGGATTTCTTCCCGTCGATCCATTTTCGCCGCGTGCGAGGGCTCTTCGTCACGTGCGGTTACTCGGAAGCGATCGCCGCGCTGCTCGCGGGCCTCACGACGCACCGCGCGACGCTCGCGGCGGGCGCGGTCGTGTGGCCGGGCGCGCTCCCGCAAGGCGCGCCGACGTCGCCCGCGATCGCGAACGTCGTGTGCAAGCGCCTCGACGCGCGCCTCTCCGCGCTCGCGAAAAAATTCGGTGCAAAGTACACGCGTTACGCCGACGACCTCGCGTTCTCGTTCTCCGACGCGAAGAAGGCGAACCTCGGGCGCTTCCTCTGGTGGGTCGATCAGATTTGTCAGCAGGAGGGCTTCAACGAGAACGGCGCGAAGCGGCGCGTCTATCGGCGCGGCAACCAACAGCGCGTCGCGGGGCTCGTCGTGAACGACAAGGTGACCATCCCGCGCGAGCGCCGGCGGAAGTTCCGCGCGCTCCTCGCGCACTGCAAGAAGGAGGGGCTCGCCGCGATGATCGCGAAGAACCCGAGCCTGCGCGCCGAGCTCGACGGGTTCGCCGCGTACGTGCACATGGTCCAACCGGCGCTCGCGAAGAAGCTCGTCGCGCAGATCGAGGCGCTATGAGCGACGTCGTCGAAGAGCTCCGCGCGCGGGTCGTGAAGAACCCGCGCGATCGCGAAGCGCAGAGCGTGTACGCGGACGCGCTGATCCAAGCGGGCGATCCGCGCGGCGCGTTCATCTCGCTCCAGATGCACCTCGACGGGCGCCTCCCGCCCGACAAGCGCGAGACCGCGAGGCTCCAAGCGCAGGCGCTCCTCAAAGAGCACGAGAGCGCGTGGTTCGGTCTCGCGAGAGGTTGGGCGGAGATTCGCGTGCGCGGCGGGTTCATCCGCGCGATGCGCGCGCCCGCGGCGAAGTTCGTCGCGAACGGCGCGAAGCTGCTCGCCGTCGAGCCCGTGATCGATCTCACGCTCACCAGCGTGACCGACGGGGACGTCGTCGCGCTCGCGGCGATGCCCGCGCTGGCAAGCGTCGCCGAGATCTCGCTCCAAGGTCGTTGCTCCGACAAAGCCGCCGCTGCGCTCGCGGCGAGCCCGCACGCGACGAACCTCGCGTCGCTCAACTTCGGCGGTGGCTCGCCGGGCAAAGCGTTCGCGCGCGCGGCCGCGAACCTGCGCGGACTCGAGACGTTCGTCGCGACGGGTTCGGAGATGGGCGACGACGCCGTCGAGATCTTCGCCGCGCTCGACTTGCCGAGCCTCGCGCGACTGTACCTCGCGCGCTGCGAGCTCACCGACGCGTCGATGTCCGCAATCGCCAACGGTCGCGCGCTCTCGAACGTCGTGAAGCTCTGCCTCGGCGGAAATGCGATCGGCGACGAGGGCGCCGAGGCGCTCGCGGAGGGAACGTCGCTCGGCAAGCTCGCGCACCTCGAGCTCAACGCGACGGAAATCTCCGATGAAGGCGCGCGCGCTCTCGCGAAGTCGAAGTCGCTCGCGTCGCTGAAACGCCTCGATTTGCGGATGTGCGAGAACCTCGAGTCGTCGCCGCGTGGTAAGCCGGGACTTACCATCGTCGATTACTGACGGCCGCGCACGAGCGACATGAACGCGCGGTTCTCCTCGCGCACGCGCGCGCCGTGATCGCGAAGGCGGATGATCGCGTCCGCGTCGATCGACGAGCGGCGCATCACGGCGAGGTTCTGCTCGAGCTCGCGTTGCCTGCGCGGCGCGGTGATCACGGCGCTCACGCCCGGTTGCGCGAGCGAGTAGCGGTAGCAGTCCGCCGCGTCGACCGCGTTCGAGAGCATGCGGCCGTACACGAGCGCGCTGAACGCGATGACACCGACGTTGCGCTCCCGCGCGACGGGGAGCAGCGCGGACTCGGCGCCCGTGTGCGCCGCGCTGTGACGCGTCATCACGACGTCCCAGTGGCGCTCCGTGATGGCGCGCGCGGCGAGATCGCGCAGGTGCGTCGAGAATCCGATCGCGCGAACCTTGCCACGCTCCTTGAGTCGCGAGAGCGCTTCGTACGCTTCGTCGCTGAGGCGCGCGGGCGAGCGCACCCAAAACAAGAGCATCGCGCCGAGCGCGTCGATGCGAAGCCGCTTGAGCGCGCGTTCGGCGTCGCGCTCGATCGTCTTGCGGTCCGCTTCGTACGTTCCGGCGACGACGACGAGATCCTCTTTGCGCTCGGCGCGCGCGAGGAACGCGCCGAGCGCGCGGTACTCGGGCTCCCAAAAAAATGCGTTCACGCCAGCGTCGCGCGCGCGCGCGAGCCACGCGTGGTGAAGCTCGAACGCGCCCGACACGATCAGCGGCGAGAGCGCGACGTCCGTCGCGCCGAGCGTCCTTCGCTCGCCCTGCGCGATCTTCGGCGGCTCGATCGCACGCGCCGCCGGGCGTGGTTCGTAAACGAGCGAGCTCGCCGTGCGCACGTCGTCGGGGTAGGCGAGTGACATCCCAAGGAGCGCAAAACGCGCTTCGGACGAGAGCTCGCGCGTTTCGAGATCGTGCTCGAGCGCGTCGAAGGCGCGCGCGGAGCCCTCCATCACGAGCCGTGCGTGCGCGGCGAGCCTCAGCGCTTCGTCGACGGGCGGATCGCGCGCGACGATCGCGAAGCACGCGTCGGCGGCGTCTTCGCGCGCAGCGAGCGCCTCCGCGGCCGCGCTGCGCACCATGGGCGCTCGATCGCGCGTGAGTCGGAGCACGATCTCGATGGACACGTCGGCGCTCTTGCGGAGCGCCTCGGCCGCGCGCGTTCGAAGCCACGCGTCGTCGCAATGCGCGGCGATCGTGACGACGTCGTCCGTGAGTCGCGCGACGAGAAACGCGGCGCGGCGCGTCTCGGGATCGGGATCGTCGCGGAGCGCTTCGCGCGCGCGCGCGGCGTCCATCGCCGCGCTCCGCGTCCACGGGTCTTCGTCGCTTTGCGCCGCGCGCCGCGCGTCGTCGTCGAGCGCGCCGGACGCAGCGAGCTTCGCGATGGCGGCGGCGCGCGCGGCGGGATCGATCGATGCGCGCGCGGCGGACACGGTGCGCGCCGTCGCGCGGTCGCCGGACATCGCCGCGCGCACGACGCGTGGGGCTTCGTGCGTGAAATCGTGCGCGTCGAGCACCGCGTCGCCGTCCTCTCGATGCGCGAGGAGCGTCGCGCTCGTCGCGCGCACCGTCGCGTCGTCGTCGCGGAGCGCGCGCGAGAGCGCGTCGAGCGCGGTCTCGCGATCACACGCGTCGATCGCCGCGCGGCGTACGAGGACGCTCTCGTGCGCGACGAGGGTCGCGGCGTCGAACGCGACGTCACCGCGCCGCGCGCATTCGTCGATGCACCACGCGATCGCGGCGGGAGATGCGCGCGTTCGGAGGATCTCTTCGCGGAGCGCGCGCGTGTCGGCGCGCGCGAGCGCGTGCCGCGCCGATTCGTCCGCGTACGGAACGCGCGGCTCGTCGAGCAACGCGACCGCTGCGCGGAGCTCGCCAATGCGTCCGCGCGCCACGATGCGTGCGCCCGCCGCGCGCCGCAGCACTTCATGCGGGCTCCGCAAGAACGCCGCGAGCTTCGATGCGTCGAGCGCGTCGTCGGTCGCGCGCGCGACAGCGACCGCGACGACCGCGGGATCCTCGTCGTCGAGCGCGCCGGTCTCGAACGCGTCCGTCGCGTCGTCGGGCGCGATGGCCGTCATCTCGCCGCTCCATCGCGCGCGCAAATACGCGAGCGCAGCGTCGCGACGCGGCGTGCGCGCCGCGCGCGCGATCACCGGCTCGATCATCGGCAGCTCCACGAACGCTTGGATCGCAGCGTAACGCACGCGCCAAAATGGATCGTCGAGCACGTCGACGAGCACGTCGTGCGCGGTCGCATCGACGCTCGCGAGAGCGCGCACCGCCGCGCGCCGAACGCGCCACACCGGCTCGCGCGCGACGAGCTCGCGGAGCGTCGCCGTGAACGACGCGCGCAGCGGATCGTGCTCGTCGTGCTCGAAGTGGCGCGCGAGGGACGCGATCGCGTGCTCGCGCACCATCGGCGAGGCATCGCGCGTCGCGTCTTCGAGCGCGAGGCGAACCGCGGTCGCGATGCGCCCACGAAGTCGCGCGACGTCAAGCACGCCGAGCCGCTCCGCGCACACGCTGCGAACCTCCGCGTCTTCGTCGGCGACGAGCGCGCCGCGCAGCGCGTACACGCCGTGCGCGTCGAGGTCGATGCGCAGCACGGCGGCAATGCGCTCGTCGCGCTCCTCCGAAAGCAGCGCCGCCGTCACCATGTCAGAACGCGGGCCGCGGCTGCCTCTTTCGGCGCTTGGTGAGATCCGTGATGCGCCGAGCGAGCGACGCGCGCACCGAGTTGCGGAGCGCGCTCGGATTCTTCAGCAGCTCGGCGGGCGCCCAGAAGAAGAGGACGCGCGAGCTTCGCACGACGAGATCGCGCGCGAACGCGACGCCGCCGTGCTCGGCGGTCTTCGGCGCGGTCTCCCAGCAGCGCTTGCACAAACACGGGAGGTCGGTTTCGTCGTGCGCGTTGAGGTGCGCGATGCCTTGCAACGCGCGGCGCGCGCCGCCGACCTCGCCCATCGCGACGAGCTCGCGCGCGACGCGCTCGCGCAGCGGTTCGTCGTCGGGCGCGCGCTCGAGTTCGATGAGCAGCGCCGCGGCGTCGCGGCTCACGGGCGCGCCGGTTGCGGTCGCGCTCGTCGCACTCGTCGCGCTCGCGGCCGCCGGCGACGACGAGACGAGCCCGAGGATCTGCGTGACGTCCGACGCGGCGAGCGCGCGCGGCGTCTGCAGGCTCATGCCGAGCGCGCCTTTGTCCTGCGACATCCCCTTGCCCGACTCGAACGCGATCGTCTTGCGGAGCGACGTGATGTTGGTGACGGGCGTCGTGTTCTTCGTCGCCGAAATCCACGAGCTCCCTTTGAGCTTCGGTTGATCGACGATGCCGACGAGCCACAGCTTCTCGTCGGGCGGACGCACCGTCACGAGGAAAATCCTTCCGCCCTTCGCGAGCGGTGCGAGCGCCTTGGCGTTCGCGTTGTACCGATCGACAGGCCACACGTCGCCGACGTTGACGACGTTGCCGCCGACGCGCGCGTCCTTCTCGAACACCGCCTTGCTCACGATCGCGAGGATGTCGGTCATCGCTTGCGCCCTTTCGCCACCTTCGCGTTCGCCGGGAGCGCGCGCCGAGGCGCGACGGGCGTGACGACGACCTTGTCGCCGAAGCGCTCGCGCAGCGAAGCGACGACTTTTGGATCGACGTCGCCCTTGATCGCGATGGCGCGCAGCGAGGGGAGCGCCTTGCGCGACGCGAGCATGTGCACCGTGTCGCTCGTCGCGAACGACTCGCGCAAATCCAAGAACTCGAGCTTGGCGAGCGACTCGTTCGCCAAGACTCCGCTCATCATCTTGTCGTCGAGGTACGAGTGGAGCGCGAGCTGCTCGAGGTTCGGGAGCTTCGCGCCGGCGATCGCGGGCGCGTGGAGCGTGAGCGCCTCGAGCCGCTGCGCGAGCGGCGAGTGAACGAAGCGCCCCGCGACGTCCGAGAACGCGTGGAGCGAGAGGCGCTTGAGCGCGCGGAGCCCGGCGGCCGCTTCGAACCCGCGCACGTCGGGATCGATTCCGTGATTCGTTTGCAGGCGGAGCTCGACGAGCCGTTCGAAGCGCGTCGAGTTGAGCACCAGGAGCATCGCGCGCGGGCCGAGCGGCGCGCGCAGATCGAGCGACTCGAGGTTCTTCACTTCGTCGCACGAGCACAACCCGCGGAGCCCGTCCCACGAGAGCGGCGTGCGCTCGACCTTCAACCGCCGCACGCGCGAAAACGAAGGCGTCTGGACGAGCGACGCGAGCGCCCGCTCGGCGACGGCCGCCTTCGCGCGCTGCGCGTAGAGCGCGCGGTTCCCCGCGACGTGCACGGCCATCACCCACGGCTCGTCCGGGAGCGTCGCCTTCGCGGTCGGCTTGATCACGATCGCCGGAAATCCGCGATCGAGCTCGAACGGCGTCTTCTTGAGCTCCTTCTTCCACGCGGCCGCGGCGAGCGGACGAATCTCCTCGACGCGCGCGCTCGCGCTCGCCCAACGCTCGTCGGCGGGAGACGTGCTCGCGAGCTGCGCTTCGAGAGCGATGAGCTCGCCGCGCACGTCGCCGCGATCCATGAGCGTGTCTGCGAGCACCATGTCGGCGCCTTCGTCTTCGCGCGGCGCGGGCTTCACGTCCGGCGCGGCGGCCTTCTTCGCGCTCGGCGGTGACGATGCCGCCGCCGCATCGCAGAGCGCTGAGAGCTCCTTCGCGTCGGCGCGCGAGAGCATCGACGAGTTGTTCGCGAGGATCTCGCCGAGGTTCGGCTCGCCGAGCTCCGCGACCGCGCACGCGGGGTGCAAATACCCCGCGCCCATCCGCGTGAACGCGCCTGTCGCGATCTCGCGCTCGACCGCGACGCGGAGCGCGTCCTTCGCGATCGGCTCGTTGCACTTGATGCATCGCGCGCGGCCCGTCGCCGCGCGCTCGCCGTAGGGAAATTTCGACGCCGCCTTCTTCACGTGAGTCTGACACGCGGCGACGAGCGCGTCGTAATCGTCGACGTCCGACTTCGGCATCGTCTTGAGCTCCGAGAGCAGCCGCTCCGGCATGCGACGCGCCGCGCACTTCAAGTGATACCAAGCGAACGCGTCACTGCCCGAGTCGGAGTAGAGGCCGAGCAGATCGGATCCGAAGCGCAGATCCCCCTCTTCGATGTTGCTGCGGCACTCGCGGCAGCGTGATCGCGAGCTGCGTGCAAGCTCGATGACGTCGCTCATGCGGCGGCGATCGAATCACGAGCGCATCGCGACCGCAACAGCGCAGCTCACCTCGGGATGGCGTAGACCGCGAGCGCGAACGTGGTGTTGTTCTGCACGATGGCGTAGACGTTGTTCGCGTCGAACGCGAGCGCGTCGACGAGCGACGGCGCGCAACTCGAGAGCTTCGTGAGCCCGGTGCCGTCGGTCTTCGTCGTCTCGATGAGGCCCGAGTCCGTCGCGAAGAAGAGATCGTTCGTCGCCGGATCGACCGCGATCGCCTCGAACGTCGCGTTCGTCACGATGGGCGTCTGCTTGCCCGAGCCGTCGACGCGCACGATGTCCATCGCGTCGATGAGCGACGCGTACACGTTCGTCCCGTCCGTCGCCATCATCTGCTCGGTGGTCACGAAATCCGCGCCCGTCAGCACGACGCGCGGACCGTTGCCGCACGCGGTGTTCACCGAGCAGCCGTAAATGCCGACCGTGCCGTCCGCGCTGCCGTCGTCTGCGAGGACGTAGACGTTGCTCGCGTCGGCCATCAATCCGTACGTGCCGCCCAAGCCGGTGATCCACGGCGAGTCCGGGCCGTTGCACCCGATGCAGTGCACGATCGACGGCGTCGTCGTCGTCTCGAGCGATCCGTTGATCGAATCCTCGCTCCAGAACGTCTTCGATCCCGAGACGGCCATCCACGACGGATACGTTTGATTCGTGAGGAGGGCTTGGTCGTTCGTTCCGTCGAACGCCGCGGTGTGAACGCTGCCGGCGTCGCCGACCGCTCCTTGAAGCGTGAAGAAGAGCGACGACGTCGCGACCGCGTAGTCTTCGAACGTGTTGCCGGGGGAGATGTTGATGAAGTCGGACGCGGGCGTGCACACGTCGCCTGCCGCGCATCGCATGATGCCGAACCCCTCGCCACCCGCGTACACGTAACCATTGCCGACCTTCAGCGAGACCAAGTCGGTGCTCGACGTCGTCATGAACGTCGTCGAGTTGGTGCACACGTAGTTGTTCGGCGGGGCCACGTCGGACGTCGCGTCGCCCGCGTCGCTCGACGGCAGATCCGCGATGCCGACGAGATCCTCGCACGCGAACGCGAGCGCGCCGAACGCGCCGAGCGCGAGCAGCGTCGTCGCGCGCGGCGTCATCAGAACGTCTCCGCGAGCGTGAGCCCGATCACGCGCGGCGTCGCGGTGACCGTGATGCGCGTGCCGAGCGCGAAGAGCACGGCGCCCGCGACGGCGAACGCGCCGCCGATCGCGAACGCCGCGTCCGACGCGTGCGCGAAATCGAGCGCAGTCCCTCGGTCGGACGTCGCCTTCGCGTAGTCGCACGTCGCGCTCACCGCGCACTCGTTTTTCACCGAAGCCCACGCGCCGTACGACGCGACGCCGAACGCCGTTCCAAGGCCGAGACCGATCACGCCGACGGACGCGAGCGCGATCCCGACGAAGCGGTACGTCGGATTTCCGACGACGGGCTGCTCGACGACCTTCTCTTCGAACCCGTACTCGACGCGCCGCGATTTTTCGCCTTCGTCGAGCGTGACGACGCGTGTGACGTCGCGATCGCCGGCGCGAATCACGATGTGGTGCTCGCCGGGGTCGACCTCGATCGCGTCTTGCGTCGTCGCGATCGACTCGCCGTCGAGCGTGATGGTCACGACGCGCGGCTGCGCGTCGGTCGTCGCGAGGACGACGCTCGGCATCGCGCGCGCGATGTCGTCGAGCCGCGATTGGCAGTCGCTTCGCACGACGCCCGGACATTTCGGATCGGCGCACACGTCGAACGACGCGCGCGCGGCGCGGAGCTTGCCGTCCTTGCGGAGCACTTGTCCCTTCGTGTTCGCGTCGACGCACTCGCTCTTCGTCGGCGCGGCGCCCGCTGGAATCGCGAAGGCGAGCACGGCGAGCGCGGGAGCCTTCCGCAAAAACCGGAAGGCGAGCCTCACAAGCACTCCTTCTTGAAGATCTTGTTGTTGTTGTCGTCGAAGTAGTACGGCGGATCGCACGGACCGAAGCCGCCGGCGCGCGGTCGCTGTTGCACCGCGGGCGCGACGGGCGTTTTTTTCCCGCCGGGAGTCGCGTTCACGTGATGGCTCGCGGCTGGTTCGTCGACGCGCGTCGACGCGCTTGGATCGATCGTCTGCGTCGCGGTCGCGGCGGTCGCGGTGGTCGCCTCGGTGTCCGTGGGTGGCGCGGCGACCGCGCTCGTCGCTTGTGACCGCGTGCTGACGAGCGCGTGCACGACGAACGCTCCCGCGACGGCCACGACGATCGCGATCGCGATGGCGAGCCCGCCGCGCTTCGTCTCTTGCGAGTGGACGACGCGCGACGCGGCCGACACGCCCTGCCCCGTGTCGACGTACGTCAACTGCGACGACGGCTTCGTGTCCGGCGCCATCGGCACGACGACCGAGCGCGTCTCGAGCGCGGCGGGCTCGAGCGCGCTGCGCGACGGAAGCGCACCGAACGACTCCATCATCGCCGCGTGGAGCGCGCTTCGCATCGCGGTCGCGTCGGGCCAACGAAGCGTGCGATCGAAATCGAGCGCGCGATCGACGACGGCGGCGATCGCCGGCGGAACGTCGGTCACCGTGCCGACCGCGCGCGCTGCGGTGGTCGCCGCGGCGAGCATCAGCTGCGTCGAGTTCTCTCCCGAGTGAACGAGCTTGCCGGACACGAGCTTGAAGAACGTCGCGCCCGCCGCCCACAAATCCGTGCGCGCGTCGATCTCGTCCTGTTGTCCGCGCGCTTGCTCCGGCGCCATGAACCCCGGCGTTCCGAGCAGCACGCCCGTTCCCGTCATGCTCGCGTCTTGCGACATCGCGTCGCGAAAACGCGCGATGCCGAAGTCGAGCACCTTGAGCATGCCTTCGTTCGTGACGAACAAGTTCGCCGGTTTGATGTCGCGATGAACGATGCCCTTCGCGTGCGCGGCGGCGAGCACGTCGAGCAGCTGATCGAGGATGACGCACGCTTGCTGCACCGGCAGCTTTTTGTTGTTCGCCTTCGCGAGCGCTTGCACGCTCGATCCCTTCAAGAGCTCCATCACGATGAACGCCGCGCCGTCTTCCGCGACGTCGTCGTCGACCACCGCGACCACCCCCGGATGCTTCACCGCGTTCGCGGCGTAACCTTCGCGGAGAAAGCGCGCGCGGAAGCTCTCGCGCATGCTGAGCTCGGGGTGGAGCATCTTGATCGCGAACTCGGCGCCGTTGCGGTGCGTCGCGCCGTACACCACCGCCATGCCGCCGACTCCGAGGACCGAGTCGATGCGATACTTCTCGCGAATCGTGGTGCCGACGCGCGCGCGGGCGCGCTGTTCGAGCTCGGGATCCACCCTCTCACTATACTGCAGTCTCGGCCGTCGCGAGCCACCGCAAATCCGCGGCGTCGAGGTGCACGTCGACCGCGCCGAGATTCTCGCGCATGCGCGCCGCCGCCCCGGACGCGACGATGACGCGCGCGGGGAACGGTTGCGAGAGCACGTACGCGAGCGCGATCTGCGCCGGCGACACGCCGCGCTCGCGAGCCATCTTTCGGGCGCGCTCGCGCCGCGCGCGATTCTCCGCGTGATCGTACACGCGCGTCGCGCGTCCCGTCGCGAACCCCGCGCCGAGCGGCGACCACGCCAAGAGCGGCATCGACGTGCGCGCGTGGAACGCGAGCGCCGCGCGATCGCCCGCGACGCTCACCGATCCTGGAAACGGCGGGCGCGACCATCCGTAGAGCGAGAAGTGCGTGCTGCTCGCGGCGACGCGCTCGCCCGCGGCGCGCGCGAGCGCGTCGATCGCCTCGAGCCTGCCGAGCGCGAAGTTCGACACACCCCACGCCAGGATGTCGCCGCGCGCGCGGCGCTTCGCGAGGAGCGCGACGACGGGCTCGAGCGGCGCGCCCTCGTCGTCGCGATGGAGCAAATACAAATCGACGCGATCGGTGCGGAGCCTGCGGAGCGACGCGTCGAGATCGTCTTCGATCGCGCGCGGCGTGAGCCGGTGCGGCGCGACGATCGGAAACGGGTGCGCGCCCTTCGTGATCAAGAAGAGTTGGTCGCGATTCTTCCGCGACGCGATCCACGCGCCGAAGAGTCGCTCGGTGCCTCCGACTTGATACGACGCGGCGAGATCGAACGCGCGACAACCGACCTCGAAGATTTCGTCCAAGTAGCGCAGCGCGCGCGGATCGGGAGGACCCAGCGGTACGACGCTTCCGAGGCTGGACGTGCCGACGATGACCCGAGGCGTCACTCGAGCCGCTTCGAGGACTCGATGGCTTGATCGCACGCGCGCGACGTGATCGCCATCATCGTGAGCGTCGGGTTTTGCCAACCGCAGCTCGGGAAGCACGCGCCGTCGGTCACGAAGAGATTCGGTACGTCCCAGCAGCGGTTGTGCGCGTCGAGCACCGACGTCCGCGGATCGTCTCCCATGCGCGCGCCGCCGACCTCGTGACAGAACAAACCCGGCGTCGAGCGCGCCCACTCTTGCTGCATCTTGCCGACGAACTTGCCCGCGATGGGCATGTGGAACAAATCGCCGAGCTCGACCAGCTTACCTTTGGCAGCTTCGATCATGTCGATCGTGTCGCGCCGCGCGGCGCGGGCGATGTCGAGATCCGTCGGCTTCCACTCGAACGTGATGCGCGCGGCGGGCAGACCCCAACGATCGCGCGCGTCGCGATCGAGCTCGACGCGGTTGTCCGCGTGCGGGAGGGTCTCCGAGCGCGCGCAGAGAAATCCGATCGACGCGCGCGTCTTGCGCAGCGCGTGCGGCAGCGGCATGCGCTGGATGCTCCCCCACATGCCGAACCCGCGCGGGTACGCTTCGCGCGCGCCGTCGAGGTTTTGGTAGCGCGGGATCATGATCGCGTCGCTCCCGCGCTGATCGAGCGTGTCGCCGCGCGCTTCGGGGACGTCGGGGAGCGTGAAGTAGATCGTCGACGCGACGTGGTCCATCAGGTAACGCCCGAGCACGCCGGACGACGCGCCGATCCCCTCGGGATGCGCGCGGCTCTTCGAGCCCATCATGATGCGCAGCGTCTCGATGGTCGACGCGCACAAGAACACGAGCGGCGCGTGCACGTCTTCGTCGCGGAAGGTCTCGCCATCGATGATGGTCACGCCGCGCGCGCGCGTTCCGTCTTCGCTCGTGAGCACGCGCGCGACGATCGCGTTCGTGCGCACCGTGAGCTTGCCGGTGCGCCGCGCGCGCTCGATCGTCGTCGAGACGCTCGAGAGCTTCGATCGCGGGCCGCGCGCGGCGCGCAGACCGCGCGAGATGATCACGGGCCGATCGCCGAACGCGCGCCCGACGCGCTCCTTGAAGACGCTCTCGGCGCGCGTCATCGGACGCTCGCCGACGAAGTCACCGTCGGGGAGCTGCGGGAGCCCGTCGCGCGCGCCGTAGACTTCGAGCATCCGCTCGATCGCCGCGTAGTGCGGCGCGAGCTCCGCTTCGGTCACGGGCCAATCGATGCCGAGCCCGTCGCGGCTCGCGGCTTTCAGCTCGTAGTCCGACATGCGCGGCGTGACGCCGTCCCACGTGAGCGTGCGCCCGCCGAGTTGGCGGCCGCGAATCCAACGAAAGGGTTTGTCGTCGGGGGTGGTGTAGGGGTTGTCGCGGTCGTCGACGAAGAAGCTCGGGTTCGTCGTCCAGTACGTCGCGTGGAGTTGTTGGACACGTTGACGTTTCGTGATCCAATGGCGATAGAGTTGTGTCGCGATGTTGCGTGTCACCGACCCGTGGTCGTCCGACGACCCGCCCGCTTCGAGCAAGAGCACACGCATCCCTGCGTTCGTGAGCTTCAGGGCAGCCAATCCCCCCGTCGCCCCCGAACCGACGACAATCGCGTCCCAAGTTGCGGTGCTCAACGCCATGGCAAATAGCGCCGCATGATGCAATAAGACGAGGGAAAAATTTTCCGCTTCACACTTCTTTTTACGGCCAATTTCCGATGACTCCCTTCGCGCGCGCAGAGCGCGCAATCGCAGCGCGTTCGAGCGACGCTTTCGACTGGGCGAATTATTTCCCCCGTTGGCGCGCGCGCGCCGCCGTCCTGATCGCGTTCTCCACCGCGTTTCGCGTGCTCATTGCCGCGACGACGCACACCGCGAACGGTGAAGCGTACTACCAAGCTTGGGCGCGCTTTCCTTCGGCGAGCTATTACGATCATCCACCTCTCGTTGCGTGGATGGTGTGGCTCACGACGCGCGTTTCGTCGAGCGACTTCTTCGTCCGCGTCGGTCCAATCGCGTGCGCGGCGATCTTCAGCGCGCTCGTCTTCCGACTCGGCGAGCGCATGTTCTCCGCGCGCGCAGGCTTCATCGCGCTCGTCGCGGTGACGATTCTCCCGGCGTTCTTCGTCACGAGCTACGCGCTCAACCCGGAGAGCCCCCTCGCGCCGCTCTGGATGCTCGCGCTGTTGCAACTCGAGACGATGCGCCGGCGCGACGAGTGGTTTCGCCCGGTGCTCCTCGGGCTCACGATCGGCGTCGCGTTCCTCGCGAAGTACTCCGCGGTGCTCCTCGTGTTCGTCACGCTCGCGTACGCGATCGCATCGCCGACGATGCGCCGCTGGTTGAAGCGGCCGTCGTTCTATCTCGGCGGGTTGGCGGCGGCGATCGCGGTGACGCCAGTCATCGCGTGGAACGTCGAGCGCGGCTGGCCGACGCTGCGCCTTCATTTCGTCGAGCGCGTTTCGTCGATCGGACCCGCGACGATCGCAAATCATGCGTGGCACGCGGCGATCGGACAGCTCGGTCCGTTCCACCCGCTCGTGTTGCCCGCGCTCCTCTTTTCGCTCGGCGTCGCGATCTGGCGATCGAAGTCCGACGATCGCTTCCGCCTCCTCGCGCTCGCGAGCTGGCCCGTACTCGCGTTTCTCTTCTCGGCGATGGTGCGCGTGCGCGATCCCGAATCGCATTGGACGATGGTCGGCTACATCCCGCTGACGATCGCGCTCGGCGCGCTGCTCGATGAAGCGTTCTCGCGCGGAGAGCCTTCACGCGCGCTGAGGGCGTACGTCTTTGCGTGCCTTGCGTCGAGCATCGTCGCGTTCGGCGCGGTTTATGCGCTCTCGCAGTCGCCGCGTCTGCGCCGCGCGATCCCCGCGCGCTTCTACGACGCGAACAAAGACCCGTTCAACGAGATGACCGGCTTCGCCGAGCTCCACGCCGCACTCGCCGCGGACGCCGCCGCGCTCGGTGACGACACGGTCGTCGCAAGCTGCCAATACGCGCTCTGCGCGCACATCCTCACTTCGTCCGACGACGCGCCGCGCGTCTACTGTCCGTCCGCGACGCGCACCGAGTTCGACTTCGTCGATCGCCGGACGCCGCCCACGAACGCGCCCGTGCTGTACGTCACCGACGATCACTACCACGACGACGCGAGGGAGCTCATGCCCGAGCGCGATTGTCGGCCGCTCGCGCCGGTGCGCGTCGAGCGCGACGGCGTGCTCATGCGCACGTACCAAATCTCCGCGTGCGCTCCGTCCGAGCAAGCTTCGCGCTGATGCCCGAATCCTGGCGGCTGATCGAGCGCCTCGTCGCGTTCCAGCTGCGGCGTCCGCTGGTCCCACTCGCGCTCGTGCTCGCCGTCACCGCGTTCTTCGGATTTCGCGCCGCGCACCTCTCGCTCAACACGCGCTACGACGCGCTGCTCCCGCAAAACGCGCCGAGCGTGATCGAGCTCCACCGCCTCGAGAAGCGCACGAAGAGCTCGCAGACGATCCTCGTCGTGCTCGAAGACGCCGACCGCGCGACGCTGCGCGCCATGGGCGACGCGATCGTGAAGGAGCTCCGCGCGCTCGATCCGAACGTCGTCTCGAGCGCCGAAGACGGGACGCAGGAGGCGCGCGCGTTCGTCGCGCCGCGCGGGGCGCTCTTCTTGGATCGCGCCGAGCTCGAAAAGGTCGCGCAGCAGGTGAACGATCGCTGGGACTACGAAGTGCAGAAGGCCGACGGTTTTCTCCTCGACGAAGACGCGCCCCCTCCGCCGCTCCCCACGATCGAATCGATGCGCGGCAACAAGGACGCGAACCGATTCCCGACGGGCTACTTCGAAAACGAACAGGGCACCGCGCTCGTCGTCTCGGCGCACTCGCCGATCGCGGGCGGAGATTTTTCGCGCATCGAACCCGCGCTCGCGCGCGTGCGCGCCGCCGTCGATCGCGTGCATTCTGCCAAGGAATTTTCGCGCGTCCGCGTGACGTTCGCGGGCGACATGCCGACGGGCTTCGCGGAGTACCACGTCGTGCTCACCGATTTGCTCGACGTCGGCGCGACGGGCATCGGCCTCGTGCTCGCGGTCGTCGTCTTCTACTTCGCGCGCATCCGCGCCGTCCTGCTCATGGCGATCACGATCCTCGTGAGCCTCGTGTGGACGTTCGGACTGACCGAGATGGTGATCGGTCACTTGAACGTCGCGACGTCGTTCTTGATCAGCATCGTCGCCGGCAACGGCATCAACGTCGGCATCCTCTATCAGTCTCGTTATTACGAAGAGCGCGCGCGCGGCGCGGACGTGAAAGCGGCGATTGCGTCCGCGGTCACCGCGACGTGGCAACCGACCGTGATCGCGGCGCTCGCGTCGGCCGCGTCGTACGGCTCGCTCCTCGCCACGGATTTTCGCGCGTTCCGCGACTTCGGAATCATCGCCGCGTCGGGGATGGTCATTTGTTGGATCGTGAAGACGCTGATGCTCCCGCCGCTCATCGTCTTGTTCGAGCGCGCGTACGAAACGAAATCGCGCCCGCTGCGCTGGTACGAGATGGCGTACGGTGTTCCGTTCGCGTGGGCCGCGCCGCGCGCGCCGCGGGTCGTGCTCGCGGCGAGCGTCGCGCTCGCGACGTTCGGCGTGGTCTCCGGCGTGCGCTACGCGACGCACGATCCGCTCGACTACGATCTCCACACGCTCGAAAACGATCACGATCCGCAAAACGCGGATCTGCACCACGCGTGGAAGATCGCGAACGGCATCTTGGGCGCGAGTCAGGGCGCGATGATCGTCGCGACGGATTCACCCGACGACGCGCGCGAGCTCGCCAAGGCGCTCCGCGCGCGATGGGACGCCGCGCCGGCGGACGCGAAGCCGTTCGCCGCCGTGCACGCGCTCTCCGATTTCGTCCCCGAGGAGCAAGACGCGAAGATTCCGACCGCGATCGCCCTCGGCGATCGACTCCGCCGCGCGCACGAGCGCAACTTCATGAGCGACGCGGATTGGGAGCGCTTGCGCGACTACGTTCCGCCGTCCGATCTCAAACCGTTCGGCGAAGACGATTTGCCGGACGCAATCGCGTCGGCGTTCACGGAGCGGAGCGGCGCGCGCGGAACGCTCGTGCTCGTCGAAGCGACGCCGGACACGTCGATGGACTTGCGCACGCTCGTGCGATTCGCGAACGCCTACCGCGAGACGAAGCTCCCGTCGGGAAAAATCGTGGAGGGCTCCGGGAGCGCGGTCGTGTTCGCGGACATCCTCGCGGCCGTCGCGCGCGACGTCCCGCGCGCGGTCGCGCTGTCGCTGGGTCTCACGCTCGCCGTCGTCGTCATCACGTTCCATCGCGCGCGCACGGAGCTCCTCGTCGTGCTCTTCGCGCTCGCGTGCGGAATCGGGGGTCTCGCGATTTACTTGTATTACGCACATATCAAATTGAACTTCCTGAATTTCGCCGCGCTCCCGATCACGTTCGGCATCGGAGCGGACTATTCGATCAACGTCGCGCAGCGATGGGAGAAGAACGGGCGGGACGCGGTCGCCGCGCTTCGAACGAGCGGCGGCGCGGTCGTCTTGTGCAGCCTGACCACGCTGCTCGGGTATCTCGCGCTGCTCGGGTCGCACAACCGCGCGATTCGATCGCTCGGCACGATCGCGTCGCTCGGCGAGGTGTCGTGTCTTCTCGCGGCGGTCGTCGCGACCCCCGCGCTGTTCGTCGTGATCGAACGCATCGCGAAGCGCCGCGCGCGATCGTGACGCGCGCGTCGTGATCACTGGATGGTGATCGTGACCGAACCGTTCGCGCGCGTGGTCGTCACGGTGATCGACGCGTTCGTCGCGCTCGGCGCCACGTACGATCCGCCACCGCCGCCGCCGCCGCTGCTCGCGCCGCCGCCGCCCGAATAACCGCCGCCGCCGCCGCCGCTGAAGTACCCGCCGCCTCCGCCGCCGACGCCGCCCACCGTCTGCGTTCCGCACATCCCACCGGCTCCGCCCGAGGTGAACGCCGCACCGCCGCCGTTGCCTCCGCCTCCTCCCGAGCAGTTCCCACCAGCCGAGAGCAATCCACCGCCGCCGCCGCTGCTCGACCCTCCGCCTCCCGAGCCGCTCGTTCCGCCTTGAGCGCCGCCTGCGCCCATGCCGCCGGTCGTCGCGGTCGACGCGTCGCCGCCCGTGCCGCTGTTGCCTCCGCCGTTCGTGCCGCCGCCACCGCCGCCACCGCCTGCGACGACGAGCGCCGTGCTCGTGCCCGTGACGACGAATGATCCGCCGCCTCCTGCGCCGCCGCTGTTCGCGTATCCGTCGCTGCCCATTGCGCCGACGAGGATCGTGAGTTGCTCGCCGGCGGTGAGCGCGAGGGTGCCCTTCGCGTCCGCGCCGTACCCGCCGTAGCCCCCGTTGGTTTCGCCGCGACCGCCCGCGCCGCCGAGCGCTTCGATGACGTAGTTGCGCGTCGCGGGGACGGTCCACGTCGTTTCGCCGACGGTCGTGAACGTGGTCGTCGCCGGTGTGCACGCGCTGTTCACGCACACGTCGTTCGCGACGCACGCGTGTCCGCACGCGCCGCAGTTCATGGCGTCGCTCGTCGTGTCCGCGCAGTACGGCGCGCCGCCTTCGGGCGTGCACGCGGTCGACGCGCCGGCGTCGTCGCACGTCTCGACGCAGGCGCTGTTCGTGCATTGTTCGCCCGCGTAGCACGTGACGCCGCAGCCGCCGCAGTTCGCGGTGTCGTTCGTCGTGTTCGCGCAGTACGGCGCGCCGCCGTCGCCGGTGCAGAGCGTTTGATCGCTCGCGCACGTCGTTCCGCATTTTCCGTCCGCGCAGACTTGGCCGGTCGTGCACGCGACGTTGCAGCCGCCGCAGTTCTTCGGATCGTCGTCCGTGTCCACGCAGGCGTTTCCACAAAGCAGCTCGCTGCCGGTGCACGTCGTCTTGCACGCGCCCGCGGTGCACACCTGACTCGCGGTGCACGCGACGTTGCACGCGCCGCAGTTCGCGTTGTCGCTGCTCGTGTCGACGCACGCGCCGTTGCACTGCGTCGCGCACGCGTCGCCGGAAGGTTGGAGCCCGCCCTCGTCGAGGCTGCACGCCATCACGACGGCGACGACGGCGATTCCACAGAGGCCTGCGATTCGAGCCCCGACGTGCATGACAGCTCCTCCACGCGCCGCGAACGCGAGCTTCGAGCGCAACCTCAAAGATTACCACGGCCGCCGAAGTGCCGTAACCTCCTCGACGGATCACGAGGCGCCATGGCGATGTTCAGCTCCGATCCCGCGATCGCGAAGCAGCAGATGTTGACGGTCGTCTTCTTGCTGACCGCGTTCGGTCACATGGACGGCAAATTCGCGCTCTCCGAGAAGCGATTCGTCCAAGAAAAAATCGCGAAGCTCGTCGAGGAGCGCATGCTCGCGACGACGATGGATCCGCTCGCGCGCCAAGTCGCGATCGAGCGCGCGACCGGACAATTCCAGCGCGTGGCGGCGAAGATCGATCACGAGATCGCCGCGCTCTACACCGAGTCGGTCGCGGAGGGCGAGAGCACCGAGCAGTTCGTCTACGCGAAGCTCGCGCTCCGCTGTTACGAGCTCCTTCGTCCGTTCGACGACGACGCGCGCGCGCACCTCTTCGAGATCGTCGACGAGCTCATCGAGGCCGACGGCGTGGCGGACCCGCGCGAGCTCCGCCTCCGCGACGACATCAAGCGCCTCCTCGAAGAGCCCGTCGAGATCGAGATGGAGGAGATCCCGGACACCGTCGCCGAGCATCGCATCGCGATCGGCGAGCCCGAGGTGCTCGCGCCGCGCATCGACGACCATCCGTTCTTCACGCGCGAAGAGCGCGTCTACCCGCGCGACCAAGCGGGCTTCGTGAAGGACGCGGAGGAGGACGTGGATCTCGTGCGGCAAGTGATGAGCGTGCTCGACGAGCAGCGCGCGACCGGCGCGGGCAAGCTCTCGGGCGCGAAGACCTTCGCCGATTTCGCCGGCCACGAACCGTTCCTCGACGGCCACGTCTACGTGCTGCCGCCCGATCCCAAAA